>ERZ761590.4-NODE-4-length-136728-cov-109.812772_pt1 | contig 136728 bp, 175 predicted proteins | sample MGYA00511880_ERZ761590 | MGnify/ENA primary metagenome ERZ761590 (study PRJEB28899, sample SAMN03785555) | bioreactor sludge metagenome | biome: EBPR Sludge; feature: EBPR Bioreactor; material: 0.22µm filtered reactor supernatant | place: Saint Lucia: Queensland... | reverse complement strand
ACAGTGACACCATCGGCTTCACCATCTGTGACAGCCACAGTGACACCATCGGCTTCACCATCTGTGACAGCCACAGTGACACCATCGGCTTCACCATCTGTGACAGCCACAGTGACACTATCGATTTCACCGACAATTACTCCTACGGTCACACCTTCGCCAATACCATCAGAATCAATTGTAGAAGTAATTGTTTTTTACTCTTTTGGAACACTAATTAATATGATAGTTTTAGATGATCCTTGTTCATACACACCTCGTGAAGATTTAGGATACGCTAATATAACTAGTGGTACTGTATATACATATACCGGTAACAATGGTTGTGATTTTAATTATTACAACGATTGTGGGGTTATAGTAGATGTGGATAATGGTACAGAAGTATTGTCTAATACATACCCAATTACACCGATGTCAATACCATTTTCTGGCGCATTGCCAGAATTTGATACAAGTAACATTCCAATCGGAGCACAAAGCGAAATTGAATTTTCAGGTGGTTGTATAGCTATATTAAATATAGAGACCGGTATTGGGAATTTCATATGGAAAATAGTATACAGTTCATGCTCATGATAAATATTAAAATGTGAGGAATGATTATGAAACTTAACGATATAATTCTTGAAAATAAGAAAGATGAAAACAAAGATCTGAGTAGAACACCACCGCCTGACGGTGGTAAGATGACGACTGCACAAGCCGCCAAAAAACTTGGCGTCACAATGGGAAGAGTTAGACAGATGATAATGAATGGTCAATTAGACTCTGATGGACCAGAAAAGGGACGTAGGGATAATCTACTATCTACGAAAGATGTGCAGGGTATCGCAAAAAAGAAAAGAAAAGCTGGTCGTCCTAAAAAGAAAGACTCAGAGAAAGAATAATGAAAATTAAAACAGATTTTGGCATCATAAATGTTGATGCTGACACTATTTCATATTATAACGTATCTGTGGATACAAACGCAAAAACATATGAAATTACATTTTATTTCAGTGAATCATCTAGTTCACTGAGTACAAAATTGAATTCAGTCGAAGAAGCAGTTAAACTGATGAAGACGATTGATTACGAAAAAACATCGTTAAAAATTCTTAGAAAATAACAGGAGAAAAAGAATGAAAGTAGAAATCTTCTCGAAAGATGGTTGCCCCTATTGCGTCAAGGCTAAAAATTTATTGAGTATAAAAGGTATATCATTTACAGAACATAAAGTTGGTCAGAATGGAATAGATAAACAATTTATACAAGAAAAAGCCGGTAAACCAATACATACTGTACCACAAATCTTTATTGACGAAACTCACGTTGGAGGATTTACAGACTTAGAAAAATGGTTCAAGGCGTAAATTAATATAAATATAATAAAAAGGTATATTTATGGACGAGACTCTTTGGATAATAATATTTACAACTATAATTTTGTTTTTTGTACATAAGAAACTACAAAGAGACAAGTTCAAACCGCCAGCGGTGATCATAGGTCATAGAAAATATTATGATACTATTGGCAGAATGTATGTAGATGTAGTAGATTATGATGGAATTACAGTTTATTTTAGACTGGAAATAGAATCAGAAATAGCCGATGTGCAAACACTACCAGAAAAAGAATTCCTAAAAAGATATAAAAAAGTTGGTAGGCCAGATATCAGTATTGTCAGAGATGATTTCGTAGAATAAGAAAAAGGGCCAATTTGGCCCTTTTTCTATTCATAATTTCTAAGTAGAAACTTGTTGCATGTTTTTGGAAAACAAGTATCATTATCCTCTGTTAAGAACCAAAACCATTTTTCTGGAATCTTTGGGGTAACTGTTGTTCCCAAACCATCAGTAATAATAAAAACACCTTCTGGATAAGAATCAAAATCTTTCAGAACTGATTCTTCAATAATTCTAAAACAAGTACCACCTCCCATTGGCAACCTATTTTTATTCAAATCTATTTCGTGCACATAAGTTGAAAAACAAAAAAACCTAACATCAAATTTATCCAGCGGGACACTTTTTGCGGCATCGTAGAAACGTTGGGCGTAACTATGGCAAGACCCGGAAGTATCTAGATAAAATGCTATACTAATTCTTTCTTTCTTCTTTTTATCCATATCCGCTATTGTTGGTAAAAAGAAATTACTATCCAATGTTACAAATCTTCTATTCTTTCTAGCCCACTGATAGTATTCATTTTCCGTAACCTTTAATTTAGATTTCACCCATTTATGTATAACAGTTTCCCACTTCTTCTTTTTAACTACTTTCTTATTTTCTAACTCCTTTACAACAAATACATAAGCAGACCCTGCTTGTTTTTTGTTAGAATTGTTTACGGAATCTAAAGCCTCTTTTAGTTGCTCTAATTCTGATTCATCCATCCCGTCGATCATTTCTTGAATTACTTTATCTGATACAATAAACCAGTCGGAATGATCGTCAAGCATATTACCGCCAGAACGTCCTTGCGGTCCATTCCCTTGTTCATCTGTTTCAGCATCTTTTACTAACAAATTATAATAATATTCCATAGTCATTCCATATGGTACATTTTTGTCAGGAAAAGCATTATCAAGCCACCAACCTCCGATATCCAATTCTTCCTTGATAAATTTATAAAATCTAACAAGAGTTTCGTTCACACATATATCAGCAGCTATATTCATCAATTCTTTGTTGAATTCTGGTAAACTTAGCATTCCATATAATCTTGGTAGATGCGAGAGCATCACATGCATACATTCATGGCTAATCAAGAATAATTTTTGCAATTTATTCATCTGACTCCAAAAAGTTGGATTAATTGTCAATAAAATGTGTTCCCGAGATTCATCCGTTGCAGACACTCCAAGTGTTGGTACACTATCACTAAATTGTACGTAGCTCATGTTAAGGAATGTATAGTACATATTCCCATATGGTTGTAGACCGCGTAATAATTCTAATTTCTCTTCCAATTCCATATTCTTGCCTCATGTATTTTTTCGATGATATCATTGCTCAACAGAAATTAAAAGGTCACCAATGGCTACAATAGAAGATAAATTAAAATTTGCTGCGAAGAATGAACTAAATGTCATGCTGATCGGGCATGCTGGAGTTGGAAAAACTTCAATAGTTAAAAACATATTCGAAGAACTTGGATTAAAGTATCTGTACTACTCAGCTTCTACCATGGACCCATGGGTAGATTTTGTTGGAGTCCCGCACGAAGTAACTGGAGAAGACGGTGTAAAATATCTCGACCTAGTTCGTCCTAAAGCATTCGCATATGATGATGTTGAAGCTATCTTTTTGGATGAATATAATAGATGCATCAGTGGTGATACCAAAATTCTGTTAGCCGATGGTACATCAGAAGCTGTTAAGGATTTAGTCGGTAGAGAACATTTTTATGTGTATTCTTTTGACACCAAAAACAAAAGTATAGAAATTGCAAAAGCACATTCTGCTAGAATTACCGTCAGAAACGAAAACTTACTAAAAATAACATTAGATAATGGCGCATCATTCAAATGTACAAAAGATCACCCTATATTAAGAATAACTGGAGAATTTGACTTAGCTGAGAATTTTTCAGTCAACGATTCTCTAATGCCGTGCTATCGTTTCTGGAAACAAACCGGATATGAATATATAATGCAACCACAAGGAAAGAAATGGGAATTAACGTATCTTTTGGCTGATTTATACAACTTAAGAAATAATATTTATAAAATTGATGATGGTGAGCATCGTCATCATGTAGATTTTGACAAACATAATAATTCACCAGAAAATATATTGAGATTAACAGAATCTGCGCACATGTCTCTCCATGCCAATCATGATGAGAAATCTATTATGGGTGGTAGAATGGCGCATAAAATTCACCCGGACTTGTATGCAAGGACAATAGGCACCGAGGAAAGTAGGAAAAAAATGAAAGAACGGTCGGCATTGGTAAGAAAAACTTGTCCAAAATATAAAGCGAAGCGCTCTATCGCAAGCAAAAAAATGTATACTCAAGAGATGAGGGATTATCGTGCGGAAGTAACCAAAAAACAATGGCAAACTGAACAATTTAAGAATATAGACAGAAAGGCTTCCTTAGAAAGAAATCATCTATCTAGAGTATTAAACTTTCTCACGGATAATAATATAAACATCGGCGAATTGACCGAAGAAAACTATAAAAATGCTTACTTGGAAAGAAGTAGAAATAAAAGACGACTGCCAATGAAACATTCTACCATAATAACAAAATTTTCAGATTTTGAAAATTTCAAAAAAATACTATTGGAATTTCAATCAGCTAAAAAAAATGGTAATCATAAAATAATAAAAATCGAAGAAGTTGATGCTGAAGATACTTACGATATTACGGTTGATGAATTTGAGAATTTTGCCCTAGAGTGTGGAATTTTTGTTCATAATTCACCAATCAAGGTAAGGAACGCTGTTATGGAATTGATACAATTCAAATCCATCAATGGTAAAAAATTCAATAATCTAAAACTGGTTTGGGCCGCAATAAATCCTAGTGATGAGGATGATACAGGAAAAACATATGATGTTGAAGCTCTTGACCCGGCACAATTAGATCGTTTCCATTTTCACATTGAAATGCCTTATGCTTTAAATAAAAAATATTTCAAATCAAAATACCCAGAGTATGTAGATGCTGTTCTTGAATGGTGGAATGCTCTACCAAAACCACAAAAGAATTTAGTATCTCCTAGACGTGTTGACATGGCTTTAAGCGTTCTCAGAAATGGCGGTGATCTAAATTGGATATTACCAAATAATGTAAACTGTAAAGAATTGGTAGACATTCTAGATAATGGAACATTTTCCGCTAGAGTGGGCAATTGTTTTGAAGAAAAGAATGAAGAAAAAACTAAGAATTTATTGACTGACAATGACAAAACTCTTAGCAAATACATGAAGTGTATATTCCAAAAGAATGAATATATTGAATATTTCATGCCATTCATCACTGATGAACAAATGATGAGCATGATAACCAACAACAATAAACCCGTCATAGATTATGTGTCACGAGCAGATATTGCCGTAACTCGTGAAAAATTGTTAAGTAGCATAGTAAAAGCTAAATCAGTGAAAAAGGATTTGTTGGACAAATTCAACAATGTATTAAAAGTCATTAGACAATCAAAACAAAAAATAGATGTTACGTCTAATGTTGCGCATTTACCCTCCGAATCTTTGTGTATAGGTAAAAATGAAAATAGTCATATTGATTTAGAATCAAATCGTGACTGGCTAGATTTTTATCATAGGATTACATCAACTAGATATGTTCCAAATACATACGACAGGAAAAAAGTCTTTTTGGCGCTTACTGATATGGGTGGTGCTATCTATGATTATAAAATGCCAGAAAAAACAGAATTAATCGGTAATATATTTGATTGTGCTGTTTCTATAATAAAAAGTACTTATAATATTGTGCATGGCAAAGAAAACTTAATATATTTAATTAAAATTATGAATTCGTGTGATGTAATTTTATCAGAACACAATATAGATATATTCGCCTTAATGAAAAAGAAAACAGATAGAATAGACAAAGCGTTAAAAGTAATAGAACAAGAACAATCGTGCTATGATATGTTAAATTCAAAATTCAAGGACTATCATGATAATTTATAAGAAGCTAGATGTAACATATGTAGAAAAAGGAATAATTGCACACGGTGTAAACGGACAATTTGTTATGGGCAGCGGGGTTGCATTAGCTATAAGAAACAAATGGCCGATTGTTTATGATGAATACATGAAATTCAGACATTCAAACTATACGGGTGGATTATTGGGACAAGTAGCATTCGCAACTATCAACCAAAATCTGATAGTTGCGAATTGTTTTACACAGATGTATTATGGCAACACGGTAAACGTGAGGTATGCCAGTCCTTTAGCTATAGAAACATCTCTAAATCGATGTGTAAGCGAATGCAACTCTAGGGGGCTTGATCTGTATATGCCACGCATAGGGTGCGGTCTGGGCGGTTTGAGTTGGTCAGATGACGTATTACCGATAGTAGATAAAGTCTCTCAAAAATTGAATGATGAATTAATTATAACTGTTTGTGATTTATAAACTTGATAAATAGTACGATTGAAGAAAAAATATAAATGAATAAATCGGTATCAGATTTTGACAAAGATGTCTATAATAAAATCAGAAATAATATAGATCATTTTCTTAGTGGACAAGCTAAAACCCACAATAATGGATCTTTACAATTATTGGACATTGCCCCGCAAATTCATGCTGGCGCAAAAAAATATTTCACCAAGTGTGATATAGACACTGCTGACATAGATCCAAAATCTAATGCTAACTACATAGTGGACATATGTGAAAATAACTCCCACATTATCTCCAATAATGTATTTGATATAATCGTATGCACTGAAGTATTAGAGCATACTCTGAATCCATTCTCTGCTGTTTCCGAATTACATAGAATGCTTAAAATAGGTGGAAGACTTTTATTATCAACTCCGTTTGACTTCAGAATACATGGCCCTCTACCAGATTGCTGGAGGTTCACCGAGCATGGATTGCGTGCTTTGTTAAAAGATTTCAAATCTGTGGAAATTACACCACTAGAAAATGAAAATAGATTCTTGATGCCATATCACTATACTACGGTAGCAATAAAGTGAAGAATGTATTGGTTTTTCCCTGCGGTTCTGAAATAGGACTGGAAATAAATCGTGCTTTGAAATATTCCAAACATTTTAAAGTGTTTGGAGCATCAAGCGTAAATGATCATGGTAAATTCGAATTTGATAATTATGCAGATGGTGTTCCTAACGTTTCCGATGATAATTTCATTGATCATATCAATTATCTAGTAAAACAATATAACATAGACTTTATATTTCCTGCTCATGACTCCGTAGTGGTTAAAATGATAGAAGAACAACATCGTTTATCTGCAACAGTCATAACCTCTGATAAAGAAACATCACAAATATGCAGGTCAAAATCAAGAACATATGATGTTTTTAAGGGATTATTACCAGTACCAAAAACATATGATGTTGATGGTGGAATACGATTTCCTACTTTCTTAAAACCGGATGTAGGACAAGGTGCTAAAGGTACATACAAAGTAGCTAACTACAAAGATATAAAATTTTACGTAGAAAAAGACCCATCATTATTAATTCTAGAATATCTACCCGGAAGAGAATACACGGTTGATTGTTTTACTAATCGACACGGACAATTGATATTCTCTGAAGGTAGGGAACGCGGCAGAATAAACAACGGTATTAGTGTAAATTCCAAGAAAACTATAAATCATAAATTCACAGAACTGGCAGAAATAATAAATTCGAGATTAAAATTTCGTGGGGCATGGTTTTACCAACTGAAAGAACGGTCTGATGGAGAATTGGTTCTAATGGAAATTTCTCCAAGAATAGCCGGAACAATGGAACTATTCAGAAACTATGGAATAAATTTTGCGCAATTAAGTTTGTTTGATAGAATGGGAATTGACGTGTCCATAATCAACAACAATATAGATTTAGAAATAGACAGGTCATTATCCGCCAAGTATAAAATGACTTATGAATATAACCACGTGTATATTGATTTAGATGATACTATCTTAATAAATGATAAAATAAATTCAAACGTCATGAAATTTCTATATGAGTGTATTAACAATCATAAGAAGATTCATTTATTGACAAAACATAGGCATGACGTGGAACATACATTATGTAATAATTATATTGACATCAATATGTTCACTACTATTAACCAAATAAGTCAATTCGACCATAAACCCGATTTTATAATTCATAAAGATTCGATTTTTATAGACGATTCTTTTGCGGAAAGAAAGAGAGTGTCAGATAATGTGGGGATTCCCGTATTTGACGTTGATGCTATTGACTGCTTGATGTAATTAATATTTTAACTAACTGTCTCTGGGTTGTGGGATTCCCCTATATCACCATCCGGGGACGCTCCCAGCAGCGTTAAAATACCTAAGAGAAACAGTTAGTTAAAATGCCATGGTCTAGTTTGTAATCCGCAAACATTATCAAATGCCGCCCCAACATCAATTTGTATTATATCTCTTTCGTGATAATCGTGTATAAATTTCTTAGATACGAATGCACATGCGTATAGTACCACACATTTGTCCACAATACTATCTTCCAACTGTTTAGCTAAATCATCATATTGATACACAACTGCACATCTGTCTTTAAAGCCATTATTCTTTGTAATCAAAGTATTTTTTTTCAGCTTTAATTCATTATCAGTTATTATGTGTTTAAAATTTATATATTTTTTAAGATTAGCAAGATAATCTGGACCAACTATGATAACATTCTTATCTTTCAATAACTCCAACATTTCGAACAATACTCCGGTTATCTGCCATCTCGCAAACAACCCACCGTCAAAAATTTGTAGATCTTTTATATAATCGTAAATATGTTTCACCATTACTTCCGATTTTAAAACTTCATTACTAATACCAACATAATACGGGATAGTTTTTACAACAGGGGTGATATTTTTATCCACAAAATCTTCAGTGTTTTTATCCCATTTAACTTTATGTACATTATATAGATTTTTATCTGGAATCTTTAGCATGCACACCCATTCACCATCATTATATCTGGACAATGACATTTTTTGATTATTTTTTATATTATCAAAAATGAATTTTTTTATATTATCATTTTGTATATCTACATTATCATGAGTTATTAATGGATATTTCTTATTTTTTATTTTATAGATTGTATCTTCAGTAAAATACTTCGGAGCAAATTTTCTATACATTAAAAAAGATTCATGATATCTGACATTTTCTATATAATCAAATATTCGCCCTTGTTGATTTTCATATGATAATATGTTACTGGAATAATTTTGAATGTTCTCAGACATTGATGATAATAAATCTCTATTATTATATAAACTAGATATAGCCTTTATCATGGCTTTTGTGTCTGATTTCTCAACAATAAAAAGCATATCATTCGTGTATTTCGCGTGTTTGTTTGCATTATGCACATCTGTGGTTATTAGAACTACACCTTGAAGAATTGCTTCGCATCCCAATGGCCAACCATTATATGCCGAACCATTTTCCAAATTTACTATAACATCAACATTATCGTGATAAAACTGGTCCAACTCTTTAATTGGCATCGGGTTATAGTTAGTAATATGCGGAGAAGGTAGACAATTACCTATTGATATAAATTTTATATCATGATTAGGATACATAGATTTATATTTGTCCACCATGACCTTGTAAACAGGAGCACCTTTCTGTGTCGATACTCCCATGTTACTAAAACATACCGTCAAAGTTCCATCATTTTTTAATTTTTTCTTTATAACATGGTTCTTTGGTAATAGCGTTCCACCGAAGACATCAATATAGTTAATATGTTTATATGCTTTAAGCCATTCAGTAGTATTATTATTTGTTGATATAACTTTTGTATCTTTGTGAATCTTGGATATCGCGTTTTTACCAGACAAACCTCCACCGGGATACAGGTGTATGAATTGATTAGATTTTGAATATTTAAAACTGGTATTGAATCGTTCATACATAGACAAAAAAATATGATACACCGTCTTATAATTTTGTACATCAAATTTAATATCTCTAGTAAATAAGTAGGAAAAACCATTAACACAGTTGAATTTGGTACCGTCAATTCTAGAATTATATTTGTTTAGGTGGTTAAACCTTTTATCGAAGATTATTACATTGTATTCTTGTAAATTATAATACTCTTTCATTTCTTCATAATCGATATCATATTTTATATCAGCATACGAGTCAATTTTATAAACTAAAAAGTCAGCATTAAATTTATCTATAAAAGCTTTACTCTCTTCGATTCTCCACTTTGCATATTTGTTAGGAAAAACTATATCAGTTACTAGAATCATACGATTCAATCGCCTCACATATAGTCCAAAACTGTTGCTCAGTAATATCTTCATGTAAAGAAAAATTGATTATTCTTTTATACAAATTCATAGAATTAGCAAAACCGACTAATGGCTTATAATACTTATTAGCCTCTATTCCTCTATCTCTAAAATATTTAATATCAGCGGGTTTATCGAAAATTATCGGTAAGTTTCCATAAAATACACCAGCCGAATAATTAAACAGTTTATAACCACTTTTACCAATTAATCTATCAATAAATGTATCTTGGATCGCCAAATGTTTTTCTATGCTATACGAATCCATATGTTGCAAAATAAATGCTGCCGCAACATCTGACATTTTAAAATTGGATGAAAGCACTTTGTAATCTCTGGCATCATTAAAACCAAATCCAAGTAACCTTTGTACTTCGTCATATAATTTGCTATCCAACACCAAAAAACCACCTTCTCCAAATCCTAGAGTCTTTGTATGATGTAATGAACTAAAGGAAACATCACCCATTAGTGATATATTTTTTCCGTTTTTATCTTTACTCATAAAAGATGATGCATTGTCATATATTGTTAAACCAAAATCATTCTTATATGGAATAACTGTTCCAAAAAGATTTGTTATTATAACACCATCATATTTGTTAGCGTAATACTCATCGATAGTAAATGTTGAACTATCTATATCATAAATGTCAGTATTAGACTTATTGACAGAGCATGAAGGGAATGTAAAAGCTGGGCTTGCCCATTTCCTAGCGCTTCCACATATAGCATCATAATAAAACATAAAAGCATGTAATGCTGTAGTTCCATTAGAAGCGCATAACACTTTTTTACCATCTGGTAAGTTTATCATTTCTGATAATCTATCTTCTAATATCCTTTTTACTGGTCCATTATTTGTATAATGATTCGCATTTTTGGATATTTCTAGATATTTCTGTACAGAGTCATAATTTATTTTCTTTCTTTGTATATAATTTATCATTTGATTACGCAATATTCCTGTATGTTGCCATCTTTAAACCATGGGCGTGATTGAATACCGGCCCATGCGTCGAGTGTTGCACCGAAATCTATAGCTATTTTATTCTGTTTCTTTAAAATTACACCGAGGTCTTTAGCCGTTATACTAACGCCATATAGAACAACATTTTCTTTTATGTCACGAGTCTTATTTATTAACTTTTCTCTATCATTGTCAATTAATGTCACAGACACATTGGTTTGTAAAATGTTAGACAATTTATCAATATCCAAGGATTTATTTGGAGTTATTATATTAATAGGTTCACCGCAGATTATATGTTTAAAATTATTAGGGTCTCCAAATAATTTGGATCTAGGTAATTTGTGATCACAACATACGGGTTCCGGTACGTTCAATTTATTTAATTTTGAAATAGGAAGCGACCAAATATGTTTATAAAATTTTCTATTAATGTTTTCAACATTATTAAAATCCATTATGCCTAAAATATCAGTTTCTCGTATGGTTGTCAGCAATTGTTCTACATATTTTTGTCGCATTTTTGGATATTCTGAGACATGATATCCCCACAGATTAGCTATTCTTTGTTTTAACGAATCTGGCGCATTATCATTTAGAATGTAAATTTCACCGTCTCCCATCCTAGATAAACAGAATGGAGTTTGATTTTTTATGCATAATTTTATACGTTCAGCAACTTGCTCGTTAGAAAGAGTAGCTTCAAGATATTTGACGGAATGGGCAGGCATTAAATAGTTGTCTCAAATCAATATTAAAATCATAATCTTCGAAACTATTTATGATATCATTTATTGTAGTATCATTTTCAACTCTAAAAGATTTACAATGCTCTCTGTTAACTGACGAATAATAATCTTGGAATTTGAAACCACCTCCAAGAACTTTATCTGAAAATTCCACCCATTTTGATTTTATACCATAAGCATCCGCTGCTATAATTCCGTGTAATGAACTAGAAGCTATCATATCGCAAGACAAAATCTGATCGACCACTTTGTCTATTCCAGACAATATGTCTATTTTCAGTACATCATTCGATGTATTTGTTTTAAACCATTCGTTCGTAGAATCTATATAATGTGGTATAATACCTAATTTATATTTCTTCTTTATGTCAGGTTTGTAATATCTTGGATATAATAATGCCGGGTCGCCATAAACTTCAGGACAATCAATTCCTTGACTTAATATTATATTTCTTGTCAGCTTTCCTCTTACAGCACAAATTTGTTTAGGTGTGATTGACAATTTTCGCGAATTTGAAAGAAAGCCTGCGCCCCATATTATAGAACCTGCATCGGCTCTTTGTAAAATACTACCAATACAAATATACTTTTCTAAAGTATTGCCATGATTTATCCAAACTACTTTCTTCCTTGAAATTTTCTCTATTAACGTTTTATTGAGCAAATCGCCCCAATTGTTCCTATCAAATCCGTTGACAGGATTATACCAAAATGCATTTATTGTTGTCATTTACATTACCAAGATAGAACCAATAGCAGAATTACACAAATCATCAAAATAATATGACATGTCTCTTTCCAACATTCTTATGGCGGAATTTGCTTCTTCCTCATCTTTAAGATATATCGCCCCTTTTCCATATTTTAATGATTTTGGAGCATCGTTAAAGGTGATTTTCCCAGTTACTAGATATTGAGCAAATAATTCATTCATAAGTTCAAAATAATCTCTAACATTGCGATCTCTGGCCGATTTAAAAGTACATAATTGTTGCCCTATTTGTTTTAATAATAATTGTTTATCTCGTGATTTTGGGGCGTAATCATGTGGATAATGTCCTCGACCCCGTTCAAATTCTTCTTCTCTACCATAACACGCTAATATATCATTAAAACCACTAATTAGTGCACTTCCAGCTTCTTTAAAAGCTGGGAATTGAGATCCACCTCTATAATTTCTATCCGGTCTGGCCAATGCATGGGATAATCTATGGCAAATGATCCAAGGGGTCATTGATACACCTTGTGTGCCCTTATTATTAGTAAAAATGATATTAATTGCGTCGTCATCTAGACGTTTTTCTATATGATCTGCAACTTCTTGATCTAAATTTTTCCTAAGCCAGTTCATATCGACTTTTCCGACTTCGGTATGAGCATTACCTTTAGGTGAGTTCAAAAAATATAAATTCAAATTGTGATCAGTTTTTCCTAATTTTTTCTTTACATTCTCTATAGCCTTCGGTGAAGATACCATCAACCTATCTCTATTTCTAAAAGAAGAATTTTTGGAAAAATTACCAAATGTTTGGTAATCAGTAACAGGAGCCTCTGATAAAAATTGTATAAATGATTTTCTTTTCATGAATAATATTTATCGAAATAAATATTTCTAAATCAATTAAACAGTAGTCCTGACTATTTTTTCGAAAGAATATATCAATCTAAAATCGTGGGGAGCGGATTCCGCATATGACACATTAGATCTGTTGAATAATAACTTACAATTAGTTATATAAGAAACTGCAACCGGTTCACCACTCGATAAATATGTAATAATAAAATTACATTGTTTCAATTTATCCAATAATTTTATAATTTTATTAGTAACTTCATCTTCCAATACAACAGTAAACAAATTGTTATTTTGTAGAAAACTTTCTTGAATAAATGCTTCGATAACCTGTGAAGCAAATATTTTCTTTTCATCAGGTGAAAATGACTGACTATCCACATCTAATCTGAAATTATGTTTACATTTTGGGTGTATAAAACCACCAAAGATTCGTCTCTCTTCATTTTCTTTTTTAGATGATGTTTCGTACATTTCTTTTAATGTTGTATCGATTATGTGTGCCATATATTTTCCAAATTTACTTGTTATTTATGGTTGACAACCTCTGTGTTTTTTCTATAATTAGCAATCTATCATTGGATAAAAGTTAATGAAAGCAAAAGATATGAAATTTAATGAACAGTGGAGCGTGGCGATTGATCTCGATGGAACCTTGGCAGCGTTTCAAGAGAAGGTTGAAGAAATTAACAATTTAGAATTCCATAAAATTCCTAAAGGAAAAATGTGGCAATCCATATCACATTATGATAAGACGGTGGAACCATTCTTCGAATCGTTAGAACTATTACCAGATGCGATGCAACTTTTTAATTTCGTGAAGAATAATTTTATTAATTATTATATCTTAACTGCCTGCGGTAACACTCCACGAAATGCTGCCGAACAGAAAAGAAATTGGTGTAAAAAACATTTTGGTAACATTGTCGTTAAAACTGTTCAAAGTAGTGAACAAAAAGCACAATACGCAACGCCAAATTCTATCTTAATTGATGATAGAAATCAGTCTATTGCGCCATGGGTTGCGGCTGGTGGTATCGGTGTGCTACACACCAGCGCTAGTGATAGTATTGCAAAAATAAAACAAATTATTGGTTAGGAAACTCGGATGAAACTTCCCGTAGCTACAGTTGGGTCCGTTGTTACGTTAGTAGACTTTCTGACATCCACACCAAAAAGTCCACCCGTAAGACCAATACTAACCAATCCTCGTAAATGGATGAAAGTCTCTCCGGTGATATCTGACAATATTGTCGGCATCACCTCATTCATCACTCCAGTAACGCCGGTAGATGTTGTATAAACAGCAGCGAAAGTTGTAATGTTTAACGCTGAACTATTAAATATAAAACCAAAACCATCCGTATTACCATTTTCTAACAACAATAAACATTCCACCGTATAAACAGTGTTAGGATTCAATGTTACGGATAATACCTGTTGTGGATCATCGGTAAGGACTATCTCTGGCGACGTTAAATAATCTAGACCTGCACTTGTTATATAATTTTTTACATCGTCCACGGAACCAGCCACATTACTCCCACCTTTAACCAATGGTAACTTTTCTGTACCATCCAATGTGCCTGACGCTGGCATTACACTTATTTTTGACATTTTATTTTCCTTTTTGTATATTTATGATTATTCCATTTCTATCGGTGAACCATCTTCCATAAGCATCGATGACCCACTCTCCATTAGAATATGTATTATTGGTGACACAGAAGGCGTGACCGATGGAGTTACAGAGATTGTTGGTGTCGCCGTTGGAGTCACCGTGACCGTTAAAGTAGGTGTTACGGATGGTGTTGGGGTAACATCGTCTTCCATGAGCATAGGTGAATCGTCTTCCATGAGCATAGGTGAATCGTCTTCCATGAGCATCATTGGAAGAGTATATGAAGATGATGGTGTAACTGTTGGTGTGACGGTGATCGATGGTGTAACTGTTGGTGTGACGGTGATCGATGGTGTAACTGTTGGTGTGACGGTGATCGATGGTGTAACCGATATAGTAGGTGTTGGTGTAACAGGTACAGTATTAACTGTTATATTTAATACTTCACCAATGTTCATGTGAATATTATATGGTTTAGGAATAGTACATTCTTCAAACCCATCAAACCCAGCGCCGAATCTATACCCGTATAGACGTATTTCACCATTTCCGGATACTGGAGTAGATATACTCTCAGCGAATGTTAATGTTGTAGCATCTGTTTCTGCATTATAAGAATGATTACTTATCTTATATTCGGTAACTTCTGTTGTATCAGGATTATAATACCACACTCGTCTTGGAGCTATTAATCCTGTACGCAACTGTACTGACCCGTGCACAGTTTCTGTAACATGATTGAATATATTATTATTTCGTATAGTTACAATTGTATCAGTACCATTATATGAAACAGTTTTTACCTGATAAACGCCATTATTTTTGTTTGGACTCTTAACTTCGATATAACCGGAGACTATAGTAGTATCAACAGTTTCACTTACAATGATCTCTGTTCTATTTGTTGCTGGAATGTACCGTACCAGTGTTACAGCATATACACCGTTGTTATAACGGCTTCCAGACACCCTAAAATCCATCTTGCTTTGTATCTCGGATACTTTATTTCCGGAAACAAAAAAACTATTAGAAGTATTGGCAACAATGTCGAAAGTAAAGAATGGTACTACTAGAAATAATTTATGTGTATTAAATGTGGATTCGTGATTTCCCTTTAATACTATAGTATCGCTTGTCGGTATGTTGTGAATTTGAATTCGTTGGTCATACGTAAAATCACCTGATGTATATTCACCGGCCAATTCCACCGTATCAGCATCTTCATCTATGGAAACTATGGGAGCAGTGACCAATAAGTCAGAGTTATCAAATATTAATCCATATCCACCAATACATTCAAATAGATCACAACATTCAACAGCATCAAACCCACATTCTTCGTCCCATATAAGACCAAAACCTACTGGACCACAAAGGGCTAGATTCTTTTTTATTATATCTATATCATAATTTTCAGATATTCCGACAGAAATATATTCATTTATTCTATATTTTTCTATCACTTCCAAAAGCTTAGTATGATACGGTTTTACTTCCAAAAAGTATCGTATCAAAGCATCTATAGGTCTTGATATGCCGGGTCTTAATTCACAAGTCATTCCGAATCCAAATTCATAGCTTTATTTATGCTATGCGGACAGGTTGTTTAATTAATCCAGATGTTCTGTTTTTTGGTTTATTTGAGCTTTTATCATATCAGTTAACTTCGATGATAAAATTTCTAATGATTGTCGTGTTGCTATCGCTATGGCGCGTAATTCACCATCATGAATCTTTTCAATCGGATAATTCAAAATAAAATTTAATACTTTTCTATCAAAAGTATCAAATTCACCATCATTAAATATAGCACATATATCTAAATCATTCATATCTTTCATATTCTGCTTTTGTGAATTTAGCAGTATATTGTTCTTCTTTGTTTTTGTCAACTTCCATTACTACTTTTACTTTTTCTAGAAAATCTGAGCAATATGATTGTCTTGGATTTATTTTTTCGGCGCGTGACAGGACTGCTGTGTCAGTCAAAAACTTTATATAATCATTTACTGATTTTTCATCAATAATTCTTGATTTGGACATATTTACTAATCTCAATTCTGTTTAACTATTTAGTGTTTTTCTAACCGAAATCTGAAAATTTACATTTGATCCAGAGTAGATAGAATCGGTTATCAACTTAACCGTATATGGTCTACCATTTTTCTTTACGCTTTCTGTAATATCCTTAACATCATCATCATATTGTGGGATTGCAACTGACCAGTTATGCTTTAGTGCGAATTCTAATAATTTATCGGATGATCCTTTTTTATCCGGTACAATGATCTTTTGTTTCTTACATTTAACCAATAAATCTTCTTGTTCCGGTGTTAGATAGTTTTCCATGACAGCAACACCATTTATATGATAGGCATCAAAGAAACCTTCTGTAATGAATACTCTGTCGCAAGAATTATCATATAACCTATCTAAAAAATACATAGCTCCCAATTTAGGTTTATCCACCGTAACATATCTTTTATGAGTTTCTATTAGCGCTCGTGCCTGATAGTAAATCATTTTTGAGTTCTTAAACACGGGGATTATTATTCTATTCTTTAAATATAATGCTTTGGCATTTTCATCTGGTGATGCTGATGATTTTCCAGAAGAAAGATAAAAAGGGTATTTTTCGTAGTCTATACACTTTTCATTCTTTAAAAAATTTATTGCCATTTTATAGAATGGATGTGTCGTAGCATTTTTAAGCTGTATGAAATAATCCGGTATGTCAATATATGAAAATTTAGGTTTTTCTTTCGGTATATTGGCTATCTTATCAGTAGACAATAGACGAAGATATAGAATTTTGTTTAAAGGGATTCCAAACGCTTCTAGGATGGTTTTAACATCAGAACCCATGGTGTAGGGCGGCTCTAGTTTGCCTTTTATACCACAGTTAAAACAATGATATGACACTGTATCACCGTCTAACATCCACCCTCCACGCGGACCTTTCTTTCTGCTACCATCACCACAGACTTCACAATACACTTTCTGCCAACCGTTTCCGGTTGGATTTTTTATGTTAATGTAGTCTCGTACAATATCTTCTAATGATTCATTCATCTTGACATTCTATATCAAGATGAATATGTGCGTCAATTTTTCTTTTTTGTTGGTGGTTTTTTAACTACTGGTTTTTTCTTGGGAATTAATGGAACTACTTCAGGTTCATCTTCTTCCTCATCATCTAATTTTGCTATCGGTTGATTGTTCTTTTGTAAACGGTCTAAGACTTCATCACTATCCAACCATATGTCTTTACCTTCTAACATATCCTTTATCTCTACATCAGTTAAGAACCCACCATATATTTCATAAGTCAACTTTTTAAACCAGTCTGTAGCATGCTTAACTCTAGATATTATTTCATTCCCCTTCCCAAATACACCTTCAGAATAATTATGAATCATAAAACTACAGTGCTTATTGACAATGTATTCATGCCCGGATAAAAATATTAATGTTGCTGCCGAACAAACTTGACCATCCATACATGTTACAACTGTGGCCCTAGATGTTCTTATGGCGTTTATGATTTGTATGGCCACATACAAATCACCACCCGGACAATTTAAATATATTAATATTCTATCATGCTCTTCAGCAGTTTTTAATATATTAATAAGATCTTGAAATGGTTTATAATCTTCGATTTGATCACTAATATAAAAGTGATAAATGTTTACTGGAATAGTTTGTTTGTAACATTTTATTGAACTGTTGTCTTGCGGTTGAAACATAATTAACTCGTTAGATATCTGCTGTTCTTCGTTTCCATAACGTTTACTCATGTAGTTTTTAATTCCATATTAGCAAACGTATTTATCTTAGTGTTTTTATTTGTAAACCTAAAAACCGGTGGGCATAAACAAAAACACCAGCGAAAGCTGGTGTTTTGTAATCTTATTTGGTAACAAGGTAGATTAGACCCCGTGATAGTTCATGCCGCTTGCGCGTACTCGACATCAAAAAATTCATCGTTAGATGCATTTATAGTTTCATGCTGATTAGGTCAGTCATCTATCCGGTTGCCACATACACACTCCACTATGAGTCGAAGCCAATTATACCCCCGTCAAAAGATTACAGACCATAATCTTTTGGTGGAGGTAAGCGGAGTCGAACCGCTGTGTTCATAACTTTGTTGTAATGGGATTACAACCATTTATTCTTCTTTCGAAGAATTTTTAAAAATACCTTTCATAATTCTACCAATCAAATAACCTTCCGCTATATATTTATCTAAATCAGTTTTTCACCCTAAAGTCTTTATAGTCATAATCATTAATCATGCAACAAATATATCTCCAATCATATTCCATATCTTTGATATTTTTGAAATGCCAAGCAGCTATTGGTTGTTTATCATCACCATAAAAAATAATACAATTCTCTTTCTTAACAATGCGAGATATAATCCTAAGATTTAATATATTATTATCATTATTTTTTGAAATTATGAACATGATTCTACCTTTTGTGTAATTGTCGCATATCTCTCTTGATACAATTTTATGTCTCTTACGATTTTAGTATAATCTATTAACATTGATGATTCGTCTGGATAGTTCCAGTACAATGATGGAACATCACTCCCAGTGTAATGACTTTTTCTACCTATAATACTATAGAAGAATGCTATCCTATTACGTGAAGTACAGAAAAAACGCTCAATATTGTTAATGTTAATAGCCCCATTACCCGGTTGATTTGAAATTATAAACATATTAATACGCCTGATTGTTATAAATCAACTTATGACGTATTTGTTCATATTCTTCATCGCGAGCTTCTACTGAATCATATGTTATGTTATATGTCCACCCATTTATAAAACCAAATGAATTTTCATAATATTTTATATCACTGTGGTTATCTTCATTTACTACCGTACCCTTTCTAATCTCGACTAGACCGTCTAGATTCATTGCGCCATTATTATCTTTTCTAAAATATAACATATTTTATCTCCTGATTATCGTATATGTTCCATTGGTTCATCTTTGGGATGAGTTCTCCAATCTGGCCATTTCCTTTTTTGATTCTCTAATTGTTTAGTGACATAAGTCATCAAGATTGAATCAATATCATGCCCAGCACGTCTAGCACCATCAAAAGCCAATTGAATTACATCAACCCATTCCACCAGATCACTTGGATCTTTTCTTATTTCTTCTAACTCTTTCTCAATATGTTTGATGACCCCTTCAGTCCTTTCACCGGGGCCAAAGGTATTATCAGACCATTCTGCTTGTTGTGTCAATATCTGCCTAAAAGCTAAACAAGTATCCGATAAATTATCATCAACATGTATTAAAAATGGTGCAGAATATAGGTGCATTATAGTATTTACAAAGTCACTATGATTTCCATCTATAGATCTGAGGTCATGTATATATTTGGAAGAATTTATTAAATTCTGTTTATCTTCTTTTGTCTTTACTATAAATTTTATAGTACTCATCACATTACTCCAGATTATACTTCATATAACTTTCTGAATTTTTCGTCAGAAATTGCATAACCATCTGTCAATTCTTTGTCATTGAAGACTACCCAATCACCAGCCTTATAATGTGTCGTACCTTCTTTAGTGGATATCGCCCCATCCGCTTCACATTGATATGCGTAAACCCCAACAGTCTTTTCATAAAGAACATCTGAAATTGGTGTATAAGTGTTAAGGAATGATTTTTCATCAATTGTATACACTTCTCCAGTGTGGGTTCTTACCAACCAGTCATACGGTTTACATTGTTGAGTATCCCCCCATTTATCATATTTAAATAAATGTGTTGTTCCCGCAGGCACAGAAAATGCCAACTGAATTGCTGTAACTGGTGGAGTTTTCTTCCTGTTGTAATAAACTGGTAATTTAGTATTCATATTTTCCTCAAAAGAAGTCTGGCTTTGCCACTGATCTTGTAAGCGCCATCAAACCAGTTTGCATATCCGTCGCACCAATTGACACCCATCGCTGATCAAGATCATTAGTGTTACGCAGCTTGTCCACCAATTCTCCGAGAGCAACTCCCATTGTTTTAATTTCATTCATCAAGTCGATCTCTTCTTGGGATAACTCACGATATCCTTTAATTTTTCTATGTTGATTTTCCATATTATTTTCCTTATTTGTAAGTTTAATCATATATTCCATCTTCTGGTACAACATCCCACCATGCTTTTAAAATTGTATCACCCCATCTTTCTAAATGTTCACCAACCCAATTGTCATTTTCGATAATAATTTTCCAATTATTAATTTGATTATGAGTTCGTTTATCATTATTTTCATAATCTTCAACTGTACCATCTATAACATTTAACCAATTCAATTTAAATGTTTTTACTTTGCTAATACTATCTAATAATGATATAGCATCTGGACTTTGCCATCCGTAAAATATAATTTTATGTTTCAATTGATGTTTAACAAACCATAATAGACGAGTTATGTCACCCTGCCTTCTATATTTTGGCATACAGTAAAATACTCTTAATTGAAAATATTCAGTATTAACAACTGTAATAATATCTCCACTTATGATGCCAGTAACCATGTCATCGTTTACTATTCCTAAAGTTAGGAACTTTCCGTCAACATGTTCTATGATGGGCTTCTGTCTTTCATATCCTGTCAATTTTCCATTATCTTTTAACCATTTCATGGAATCTTCAATCTGAGAAGATTGATAATTATTTAATGGAGTTGTTCTAGAGGTCATTTCTGACAGAATATTTAAATCATTTAATTTCATATTGCTCACATAAATTCATTTTTAAAATCCTCTAGCGTTATTACTGTGACACCGAGTTCTTGAGCTTTCTTGTATTTCGAAGAGGCTGAATCAACTGATGCACAAATCAAATGAGTTGTCTTCTTACTAACTCCCGATCCAACTTTACCACCATTCATTTCAATGAAATTCTGTAATGTTGAATCTCTGAAACCAGTTAATACAACATTTAAATGTGAAAGATCAGATGATACCGCTTTCTTCTCCACAAGATTGACATAATCTTTTAATTTTGTCAATAGTGCGAGAGCATCATCAATTCCGGACATAATCATTTTAGCCGTAGTAGTATCAAACCCAACCATATTAACAATATCATCCTCGGTTAAATTCTTGATCGCATGTATACCATTGCATTGGTTTAGTAACATCTTAGATTTTCTAACACCAAATCCAGCACCAAAATATCTCAGCGATCCCAAAAACTCTTCTGGTGGAAGTTTCTGTAACTTATTGTGTAAACTGGTGTGAATCTTCTTACCATTGATGCCGATGATCTTCATCCATTCTGGCTCAAGTAGATCAAGCAAAAATACAATAATTTCTTCGTATGGCAAATGGTATAACTGATACGCTTCAAACATAGACTTCAACGTTGCCTCTTTCAAAAGGTCAACCTTAAATGTTTCGAAGAATGCCAAGACTTGTTCGAATTTTACCTTTGGGTGATTGTTATGATTATTTACAATAATTTCTACCCCTGACTGATTCCATTGCCAGTTTCCTTCTCCTAAGATTTCGTTAATAGAGTCGTTGAAATATTTTTCAAATTTATCCATAAAATTTTTTATACCCATAAATAGATTCTAGGTATTCTAAATCTTTTTTCTGAATATGTCAAATGGAAAACCAAGAATGACTAAAAATGACTAAAAAATTAACAAACGAAGAATTTATAACAAAAGCAAACAAAATTCATAATAATAAATATGATTACAATAAAACAATATATGACGGCTATTATAACAAAATTATAATAGTATGTCCAATACACGGGGATTTTACACAAAAGCCAGCAGATCATTTAGGAGATGCTAACGGATGTCAAAAATGTAAAAGTGTTTCACTTGCAACACAGCAAACTTTAACAAGAGAAGAAGTTATAAACAGATGTAATAGAGTACATAATTTTAAATATTTGTATGACGATATGGTGTATATCAAAAATAATATAAAAATCATTATAACTTGTAAAGAGCATGGGAAGTTTCTTATGGTCCCAGCGAAACATTTTATGGGCAGAGGATGTCCAATATGTTCAAAATCATTCTCCAGTGGAGAACTAAAAGTTAAACAGATATTAGAAGAATTACATATAGATTATAAAATGAATAAACAATTTCCGGGGTTGATAGGAGATTACAGACCCCTAAAATACGATTTTTATTTGGAACAATTACATCTAATAATAGAATATGATGGTGAATTTCATTCTAACTATAAATGCGCTTTTGATGCCAAAAATTTATCAGAAAATGAAATGTACAGACGTTTCTTAAAAATACGACGATACGATCTCATCAAAAATAAATATTGCGAGGATAATAATATTCCATTATTACGTATTTCATATAAAAAATATTCTTATAAATTGATTCGCAAAGAAATTATAAATTTTTTAAATTTAAACGGGACTACTTATTACACTTAATATTTGTGGTATAACCGATCCAGCTTTTGCAACAATTACTTTAGCACCCGGCATTATTTTATTGTCATATATAAATCTTGCGTTGTGACCGGTAGCGTATGTCACAGTTGACCCCTCCATCTCTGTTGGTACAATTTTAACCTTTGGTTTAAGTAAACCCCCCTTAGACAGTTCCCAGAGGACATCGACAACCGAGACTTCGCGATAAGCATCCTTTGAAAGATTCTTATATTTGACAGAATGTTCTGGATTTAGCGATGACGAATTCGACTGCAAAGAAATATTCTTGTACGATTCTGTAGTAAGAACCAAACCGTCCAGCATATATTCTGATTTTTCTTTTCGATCTGCAACCATCTTACCAAGATCGGCATCGTTGAGTTTGTCAACCCCGACCATTTGATATGCAACTACGGAAAATCCGTACTTCTTGAGCAATTCCAACTCTTCGGACTTCTTAAGATTGCTTACACCATCGACAATTTCATATGCGACCACTTCGAAATCATTTAACACATCTTCTGTTGGGATTTTTCTATTAAGAATACCGGCGACCATGTTACGGCTGTTCTTGAATTCGTTTGCATACTTATATTCAAAGATAGAGTTCTTAATGATCACTTCGGCTCTGACTACAAGATCATCAGGATTTAAATAACCAACATCTGCCGTTTTTGGTACATTTGGAATAAGCTGAATATTTCTTGTAATGTCCGCACCCTCTGAACCATTACCCCTAGAGAATGCCTGTGCAAACTTACCATCACGATAAACTAATAGACACGAACACCCATCTAGTTTATCAGACGAGATAACTTCTTTAACATTATATTTTTCAATCCAATTGAGAATATCATTATCATCATAAACTTGATTCAATGAACCCATTGGATATGGTAACGGGACTTTCCCACCACGAACATCCGAGCCGACACCAGTGAAATACTGATTGGATGGATCTAGCAACTTTAATTTGTTTCTAAGATTCTCATATTTGTCATCGTCAAGAACGTCATCAGTGACTGAGGTATTGAAATATAATTCATCGTATTTCTTTAATTCTACTACTAATTGTGCAATGACATCCATAAACATTCCTATGATTTTTGTGTATCATAGCAGATGTTGGTGCACCGTTCAATCTCTTGCAGCTTGCACGAAATCCTTAACTTTTATTGGATCAAAGTCGTAGAATGAACTTGATATTCCAGTTGCTACCAATGCATGTGTTATATAATTCTTATAACTATGAATGTTCTCTGGTGTCAATCCGCTTGCTAGTGCTAGCTTGGGAAAGTGTTCCAAATTCTGCATTTTTTCTAATGATGCAGCAACTCCGGTTGCGCTGCCAGATGTTGTTGGTATTCTATTTTTGCTAAGAATTGTTTCGCCAGTGGCTATAAAATCCACATCTTTCTTTTGATATTTAAAAGCAAATGACTCATATATTTCCATGCTCTTTTTGTTCGTAAGAAGTTCAATCGGTTGATCATATCTCTCTGGTATTAGATTATCTGTCCAAATCATATCAAAACATTCATAATGATTCACTAATCCAACCATGAATTCAGTAAAAAGAAAATTTATGCCTATTTTCTTTTCTGGGTAATTTTCTTTCAACTCTCTACAGACCGATGGTAAAATTGATTCAGCGTCTGGATTGTCCATGTTTATTAAAAAGACGCCATCGCATCCATTCCCAAAGACGATTTCAGCATTCTTAAACGCTGCATCTTTTGTTGAGAAATGTATTACTGGTAATATTATCATAAAGATTTTGCGAAATTATCGTTTATTGGTTCGTCGTACTCTGATTCTATCCCAATGATACCAAGCTTGTCTAGTAAACTCTGGTCTGGCACTTCTCCATCATAATCATATGATAATGTTATATGTGGTTTATATTCTGGGAACTTTTCTTCAACATCATATTGTCCGACGATGTCAGAATGTCTTGCATGTAAATCATCGCAGTCTAATTCCATAACCAAACATTTCGATCCGGGATTTTGGGAATTGTCAAACAAAGTGAAACCTTTTGGTTTAGCCTTGTAACCTGCTGGATTTTTCGCGGTGAATCCATCTAAATTCTTTTTATCTGAATACACCAATGTGGAATGTAATTTATCTTGCGGGATTGGATTCTTTAACTTTAATTCTGCCATCAAATCCATTATTCTCTTTTTAGTATCATCATCAAATCTAACACCTACATATGTCCCTGCTGGCATTTCTTTGTTATAGTAAATTTCTGATAGTTTCATGGTTTGTCCAATTCTGAATTATCTTTATTTATTGGATGAAGAGCTTCCTTGAAATAATCTGCGGCTTGATTCAACACTTCATAGATTGGTTTGTCTAAAGCGTAATCACCAATTTGTACACTTTTTATTTGTACAATGCCTTCATATTTAAAAGATTTACTTTTATGAACTGCCACGGATAACATTAATTTACCGACATCATCTGTCAATGACACTACAACATCATCACAATTTAACTTTTTCTTAAAGTAGTTAAATATCTTTTTTATATTTTTTGTTCTTGTTTTCATAAATCGTCCACTGTAGTTATATGATATAAATCTTCATGTCGTACCCATACATTAAATCCATCAGTATCCTGTGAATTTATAGGTCTGATTTCCATCAGTATATCATCTTTTGACGAATCTCGCTTGTTTGAGCGTATGGCCTGCCTGCCTGTAGATTCCCACTCTTTTCCATTATAAATGAATTTTGACATCACATTTTCACCATTTTTATATAAATAATTTTTGTGTCACGGCAATATTTATAATTTGATTTGTATCGTGATGCCCGCCAACCATAGGAACAACATGACACATGGCTCAAAAAATGCGTTCTCGTAAAGATAGGCAGATAAAAGAATTAACTGAAGTACTGGAAACAAATGGAAAAGCGATTACGGAGGGTCCACGCAAGAAAAATTTTACAAATCACGATTTAAGACACATTCGACCATTAAACGCAGCGCAAGAATCAATGTTTGAATCATATTTTCAAGGTAATAATATCATAGCACATGGCTCGGCTGGAACCGGGAAGTCGTACTGCGCACTATTCTTGGCTTTAAATGATTTACTAAACAAGAAAGCTGGCGCATCCAAGATAATGATAGTCCGAAGCGCAGTCCAAGGAAGAGATATTGGCGCACTTCCCGGCACGATTTTCGAAAAATTACAGCCATATGAAACTCCTTATCAAGATATAGTAGCCAGTCTAATGGGAAAATTCGATGCATATGATAATATGAAATCATTGGGGCTGATTGAATTTATACCGACATCATTCGTTAGAGGATTAACATGGGACAACACCATAGTAATCATCGATGAAATACAAAATATGAATTTTCACGAATTGAATTCAATAGTTACTAGAATAGGAGAAAACAGCAGAGTAATAGCATGTGGTGATATAATTCAAAATGATCTATTTAACAAAAAGAATGAAGTTACCGGTATGCCAAAATTCTTAGAGGTTGCAAGACGTTCTGGCGTTTTTGATGATATATTATTTACTAGAAATGATATAGTAAGAAGTGATTTTGTTAAAAAGTGGATTTGTGCATTAGAAGACACGGACAAAGTAGTATCTGTTAGAGCCGCTTAAAACGATGGGTGCGCTTTGCACCCATCGTTTTTTATATTCCGCAAACATCTTCAAAAACTTGCATGTCTGATAAATCCAAATGTCTATATTTTGATGTCAAAATTCTGTTACGATGCATTGCCATTTTTTTATGTGAATACCGTTTCTTCATTGTGTGACAAGATATTCCAAAATAAGATAACATGAAATTATAATCATAACATATAAATTGTTCATCACCATCTCGAAAAGAATAAACCCATGATGAAGTCCCCTCTCTAGCATGGGACTCTTTCAAACCTTTACTTATTTTCGGTCCCATACTTTTTGCCCAATCACCAGATGATTTATATAGTAAATGTTTTTTATAATTACCCGGATCAAACTCTCTACCACAACACTCACATTTAATTTTTTTAGATGCTAAAATGGCTATCATCTTTCTGGCACTTTCTTTTTGTACATCGGTCTTCTTGAATGTTTTCATATAATCAGAAACGATTTTCTTATGTTCTTCCGATCTGGTCATACCTGTTGATATACCAACCCACTCACTCGTTGCATAATAAATGTTTTCATCTATGAGCTTTTTTTCTCCAGTAATTACATTTCTTGCCATTACTTTATTTTTTCTTTCACTAACTCTTTCTCCAGTAAGAAATGCTAATTTCATTTTTTCAATAATTTCTGGTGAATTTTTTATTCCTTTGCGAATATGTTTATAATTGTTTGCATCAGACTCATATATGGATTTATCCAATAATTCAAACTCACCAGTAATTAAATTTATTACTGGGACTCTGTTTATAAATTGTGAATTTAATTTTAAATATTCATTCATTTGTTTCTGCAATACTGCAAATTCTCTAGATGTTATGTATGTTGCACCCATCACATGTGACATTAAATAGAATGCACTTCGCATTGCAGAATCATTCGGAAATGCTCTATACATTATCCAATGTATTAAATAATGTGCCCTATGTGGAATAGTAAGCAAATTCTCATTATCATTATTACCTCCCCAACTTCTTGGAATGATATGATGAGTTGGATATTTCATACTACCGCGCCTCTTAACCGATGGGTATTTTACACATAATCCTTTAATAAATTTTATAAGCCTGTGTAAATAATGTATATTCACCTTTGGATTATGTTCCATTGTTGAATAGTATTCAACAACTTTGCTACAATCTTTCTTCATACTCTTCTCCCGGTATAAATCTATTTATGATTCTTACCGGGAAAGTTAAATAAAAAGTGGATTACAGCATTAGAAGAGTCAAATGTTGTTAACATAAAAGCAGCATAAAGAAGAAGGGGCCGAACGGCCCCTTCTTCATCTAATGCCAACCATATCAGCAATCAAATTATAATAATCATAATTAGCAGACAATTTAATATATGATTTATCTACTAACATATTATAAAGATTTTTAGATATATTACATAATGTTTTATTACTTTTTATAGCGGTAATAATAATCCTATCATTCTCTGATCGCGCATGAACATCAAAAATCTTATTGCCACATAATGCAACCGTGATCACGCCAGATCCTTATACGTTGATACGAAAAGACAATCCAGCTTATTCAACTGATCAGCATATTTGAGAATATCTTTAAGATCTGGGTCAGCATATCTATCGGAAAATATAATTACTTTTTCTGTTGGTTTAACGGCTAAGAGATAATTTAAGAAGTTCTTAAATGGTAAATTTACCGCACCGGAAATAGAACCGTCCCTATATGAAACTGGTGAACGAACATCCACCAGTTTTGCTCCCTTCTGTACCAACTTGATTGCACGCTCTTTTGTAATCTTGTTCATGTCATTCTTCCCTATAGTTAATGACTACGGGAAGATGATAACATCATACTTCCACGTATTCTACCGCCTGTATAATATTATGTATGACTTTATCATACTCGTGATTTCTATTCCACGGATGATGAAATAATACCGGATGTCTTACCTTACCACTTTCTTTATAATCTGTTATATTTTTAAATGAATCATCTACCGCCAAATCAATAACTCCATATTTCTCTATTGCTTTATATTTAGACTGATTGTGAAACGTTACGTACAAGTCATGATATGGTATTTTATGTTCTTCCAACCACTGTTTGGTTATTTCTACAGCTTGTGGGTGCCATCCTCTTGCTGTAACCATTAATACTAAATAATTATTATCGATAAGATGTTGACAAAATTTTACAGAATCATCTAACGGTTTTGTTTTTCTTAAAACATCTGATTCTATTAAACAGGCTCTAAAGTCCGCTACTGTCATCCCATATATACTAGCCAGATCGTAAACATCCCAATCCTCCCAATGAATATTCTTTCCAGTATATTCATTGAGAACATTCATCAATGGATCTCTGAGATTTGCAATCGTGTCATCAATATCAATAACTGCGACTCTCACTGTTCTAGCTCTTTTCTTTCTGAAACCAAATCTCTATTATCTGCCAAATCATCCGAATATTTGTCTGGGAATCTTACACGTAGCTTTCTAATGACCTTATCAGGCGGATCATTCGGATCTATTCCAAATACATTACATAATAGTGTACCATACCATGAGTTCGTACCACCAGCACCGTCTGCTAATTCCTCTGCCAAATTATGTATGTCAATTTCACCAGTTTGAATATATTTCAGAAGAATACTTGCTAACTCCCCAGTTTCTGTCATGATACCTAACATACCATGAATAGCCCTAGTGTCTACATTTTCTAACTTTCTTGACTTATCATTACCAGCATAAAAAATATCGTCAGATAATGCTTCTAATTTACTTGGAAGTTCCCCGATTAATTTATTATACTTAGCATCTTTATTATAAAAAATTTTCTTTTTGTAACCGTCTAAAACTTCTGATAAGAGAATGAACGCTTCGATTATATAACAAAGCTCATCCTTATTAGTTACAATTTCTGGAATTACTGATTCGGTTCTTAGTGCATCTTTTTGAAATTTATACAGATCCATTTTTATCATTCACCTTTTTTATTAAATTTTCTACCATTGGTTTCATTAGTAATGAAATATTCGATTGTGTATTAGCATTATATTCTATATTGAAGAAGCTAAATTCTTGAAGCTGTTGGTCCGGATGGTATGTGACATAGATTTCATGACCATAAGCGGAAATAGTTTTTTCCACTGTGCCATTCCACTTATTGTAAACCGTGTTTTTGACACGAGACTCTCTACCATTATCTAAATCTGCCATAATCAACATCAACCATGACACGAACAAATCATAATTTGATCTTTCATACGAAGCTTGTCTTCCTTCGGACAAGATGTTCTGAATTTGTTTTTCATCTTCTGGAATTGATTCCAAAAATTCATATAATGAATGTTTCTTCACTAACTTCATGGTTTGTCCTTGTAATTAACTGTGACTACAATAGCATGTAGGCATCATTACATCAAGTGTTGTGTTAAATAATATAACAATTATCACGAGAGTATTTTTCGAAGTATTCTATAACCTTTGAATACTCTGGATATTTTAATTGTTTTTCTTTTAAAATCGAAAGAACATTTTCTGTTACGTTTCCTTCAGATTTGCATTCTAAAAATGCATGATATAACGCATTTCCTATCATCTTGCTAGGTGGCGCTGTGGGTAAGCCTATAATATCTTCAGCCCAACATTTAGCACACGAACACGGAAAAGCGGTACAATCCCCTACATGTGGTTCTGTTAAGGCTTTTACTGCTTCCTCGGCATACTTTTCGATATCAGAGATTTCTCTACAAAATTCTAAAGCTTTGTCTATCGAAACGCCTTTTTCATCAGTCAAATAATACTTAACTGTAAATAAATCATCCTCAAGTTGCCTAGCAATATATTTCCATTTAAAAATCTCTTTTTCCTTATCATCTAAGAAAATTTTAACATGTAATGGGTTTCTGTCGTAGCTTATTCTCATGGTATTGATTCGGCAAAATTAAAAGTTGATTCTATATAATTTCTATCTTGTGTAAAAATTGGACACTCATAATCAATTTCTCCATTTCTAACACAAGTACCACGCCTAAAACGTACTAACTGCTCATTCCAATTGATGTTAAATTTATTCATTAACATATCTTGCACTTCAGAGGTATTCTTACCATGTAATTCTTTAGAAGAAAACTTAGATTGTGCTAAAGAGTTAATACTATTTCGTGTGGCATCTTTCTGCCTCCAGATAAAGTAATTTGTAACTTCGTCAAATGGAATATTAAATACTCTAGAATCAAATAATGCTGGCGCTGTGTTAAACGGATGTTTAAATATAGTATTAAAATATGCAGTAGCTATGCTGGCCGAGATACTTGTCATCTTCTGTACATTGTTACCAAACCATCTATCAGTATTCAGATTCTTCCAATCTTGAATCAAAATTGAAATCTCGTCGGATTGTGTATAACCAAATACAGCACCTTGAATCTCATGACAAAGAATTCTAGTAACTTCTGCCATTGCAGAATTTAATGTAAAATCAAACGGTTTTTGTAAACCTCTGACGTAAGAGTGAAAGGCGCGCCCATCGGCGCGCATAATAACTGGAGTTCTAGACAACAAATGACTTTGGCTTACTGACTCGTAAGACTTCATGCGCGTTGAAAAATCATCATACTTCATATCAATTTCCTATTGTGTATTTTTCATATGTTGTATTCAGCCTATTATTGACTTTGATCAATGTAGCGCGTTTTGTCGCTTCTTTCAACTTCTCTGCGCCAACGTATGTACACATACTTCTGATAGCGCCACACAGTTCCTCTGCGATAGGCTCTACAGAGCCTCTGTAGGGCACCATAGTCGTTCTACCTTCAGATGCCTTATACGATGCTCTTCCACCATAAAACTCTTCCATGGCACTGTTGGAGGACATTCCAAAGAATTTCTTATATTTTTTTCCATCAATTTCTTCCACTCCACCAACACATTCATCAGTACCTGAAAAAAATGTGCCCAACATAATAAAATCACTACCTCCACATATTGCGATATTAACATCCGCTGGTTGTGCGCAACCGCCATCACTACATATTTGGCCTTTCAAACCGTGGACCGCATCAGCAGTATCAATAACTGTCGATAATTGTGGACGCCCTACACCAGCTATTCTACGAGTCAGGCACATTTGCCCCCCGCCAATTCCGCAACGAACCACATCTGCACCAGCCAGAATCAATTCTGCTGCCATTTCACCAGTAACAACGTTCCCGGCCATAATAACTAAATCTGGATATAATGATCTTAACTTTCTAATTGATTTAACATACTCATCGGTGTATCCGTTAGCGCATTCACATAAGATCTTTTCTATTTTATAATCACAATCGCGGATGACTCGATAGAGTTTATCAAAATCATTTTCTACTATACCCATAGAATACCAAGTATTATTGACAATATTTTTATCAGTTTCACTGAAAAATTGAATTAGATCGTATGTGGAATAGTGTTTATGTAACGCTGTCATCATATTATATTTTGACAGGGCGTGTGCCATAGCGAATGTACCAGTAAGCATATTGCTGGCGATAATTGGTGTTCCCGTCCACGTCTTACCAGTATGTCTAAATGTGAACGTTCTTGTAATATCAACATCTTTCCTAGACTTTAGAGTAGAACGTTTTGGTAGGATCAAAACATCTGAAAAATCTAATTGTTCTTGTAATTCTAATCTCATTTATATTCCTTTAGGCTAATGGGTATGATCGGATCAAACGCATAATGTCAATAAAATTGTCGGTGTTGTCTGGTATATGTGCAAACTGTTCCAATTCCTCTCTTGAGAATTCTGGAAAAATTACACCAACACATGTCAGGGCACCATTTAATGATGCCGCATCTTCGGTGAAAAAGTCAAATGGATAACCACAATTTTTCTCTTCCAGCACGTCGTGTATACAAGATAAACCATAACAATTACCACCGTTTAATATGATTATTGTTTTACCACAATGCGCCCAGTTGCTCAAAGAGTGTGCTGCACCAGCGCTTGAGTATTGGTATTTGTCGAATAATTCAGACACTAAGTGTGCGGTCTGCAACCCTCTCTGTAAATCAGAGAGATAATAATTAACAAAGCTATATAACCGCAATGGTGCTTGTATGATCTCTTCTAATGTTCTCACATGTAAATCCTCAAATATCTACCAACTTTGGTCGCATTACCATAGAATAATCTTCTTTGGTTGCTGTTTCCGCAAACTCATTATTTTTATCATTCATAAATTTAATGGCAGATGAATAATCTTCAAACATTACATCTTCACCATTTTTATAATCCCCGTTTCCAGAGAAATGAACTACTTGTACTGTATAAACAACCGCCATTATTATTTTTCCTTAGTTATATAACCAAACTGTATGTGCTAATTCTGGAGCTAGCCAGAATGTTTCTTTACATGTTAAATTTTCTGGTATTACTAGATGATTATCACATTCATAGTCTCCAAATATTCTGGTGACTGATAATTCTTCTATATGAAAAATCTTAAAACCTTCTTCATAAATTTTCTTTCCTCCGCATAATACCAGTTCTTCATCCAAAAAGGAAGAGTTTAAACTGTCCAGAGAAGTAACACATCTCACACCATCTATAGGGTTAGAAGTTACCAATATAATTTTTCTACCCGGCAAAGGATCTTGTTTATTTTTAGAGTAAGTCAGTAAATCAGAATATGTTATTCTTCCCATTACACAAGTTTTATCTTCAGTATATCGTTTAAAATATTGAAAATCTTCTTTGACTCTCCAAGGGATTTTACCTTTAACAGACATACCATTGTTCTTATCTAATGCTACAATTGCTTTTACTTTTCTTTTCATGTTTAAATTTCCAAACATGTTTAAGTGTATCAATTAATATCTACAATGTCAACATAAATATAAGACATATTGGAGTTTTATAATGGGAAGAGAATTTTCTAGTTTTTTTAATAATGAACAGAATGATGAAGATGAATATGGTTTCGGCGACGATTCCTTAGAATCTGACGACTATGAAGGGATGGATGATGAAGATGGGTTCGAAGACGACATAGAAGATGATGAATTTGATTTAGAATTGGATGACATTAGACCTGATGATGAAGAATCATTTGATAGTGAAGATGAGCAGACAATCGACCCGGAAATGGATGATGGCGAAATTGATATATCCGACATTATCAAAAAACTTGATGCTCTTGATGCAGGCGAAGATATTGAATCCGAAGAAGATTCTGAATTAGATGACGAATCCGAAGATGGTGAATCAGATGAATTACCTTCAGATGATGAAGAAGATTTTATATTCTTGGACTAAAAACATATGCCATATTCTAAAAAAACTATAGACCATTTTGTATTCGAAGAGGGTCTACGCCTAAACAAATATCTAGACACTACTGGACATTGGACAATTGGTATTGGCCATAAATTAACAAAAGAAGATCTTGGGAATAATTTATCCACCATAACCAAAGAACAGGCTTATGAAATTCTGGAAAAAGATCTAGACATTGCCAAGAAAGATACTAAAAGAATCTTTCCAGAATATGACACATATCCAGAAAACGTTAAGCTAGCTTTGCTGGATATGACGTTCAACCTTGGATATAGTGGTTTGTCTAAATTCGTTGTAACTATTCCTCTGGTTAAACAGAGGAAATTCAAAGAAGCTGCTGATCAGGCTATGAAAAGCTTATGGGCTAGACAAGTTCCGAACAGAGCAAAACGTGTAACTAAATTACTGGCGGGTTGAACCGAAGAAACTAGTTAACCAAGTCATGAATCGTCCAAACAGTGTAGCATTAACTACAATGTCTTCGACATTGTTTTCTGCACGCTTGATAGCTGTCTGAACTTCTTTTTCGGTGAACAAACCATATACTAACTCACCATCCAACTTCTTAATTGATGAAATATAATACACATTTGCTGAACCGAATTTACGGTCTTTATTGTCAATTGGTTTGTTAATATTAATCATTATTTAATTCCTTAGTTTAATAATTGTGGTTTAGCTTTTATTTTAATCGGTTGAACCGATTTTGCTTTTTTTATAATTGAATTAGAATCTACAGGTCTTTTACCTTTTGATTTATCAATCGACCAAGTGATATGGTACAGACTTCCGTCAGATCTTTCAACATTACCGTCTATGGCCACTAGGAACGCTTGTACGCCATCTTCTGATACCAACCCTATCACGACTATGTCTTCAGTCTCTGGAGGCAGAGGATGCCCTTTAGTGACACCAAATTCAACAGTTATATGATGACCGATGAAATCTGGATAATCTTGATTAAACAATTCTTTAAGTTTATTGATAGACTTATCTGTTAGAACGTATGCGGTATACATTTTAATACCTTTCGCGAATCTCATTCAGTTGAAACAGCATCGATAATGCGTCAACAAGGTCTTCATTATCTTCATAATCTTCTTGATCATAACTTCTTAAATCTATATCGAAATTAGTAAGCAATTCTTGCTTGATTTCGTCAAACTTATCCAATATAACTTCTAAAATTTCTTCACTCATTTTTGATCATTACCCTAGTAGAAATTGTGAGCCATTTTTTGTTATAGGGATGATATTGGCCAATTGTTTATCATCTTCCGAAAGAGAATCCTTAACTTTCATTACTTCATTTATATCATGTCGTTCGCAAATTACTTTACCTTTTACTACTAGACGAAATGTAATTTCATCATTCATTTATACATACCTTTTAGTTACTACTTTATATATTGTTGTTTTAATAAAACGTGCAAAAATTACGGGGCCATAATTGGCCCCGTTTCGTCTATTGTAGTTCTGGCGATCTAATTCTGCCATATTCTTGAATGTTTAGAAACTCCAACGCTCAAGAAGTCCATTTGACAGGCTAGTATGCGTCTATTCTGTAGAATTAACGATTCCGCATGACTTGGGACATAGGGTAAATATGCCAGCTTCATGTCTGCTTGTTCTGGTGTACGGTCGCCCTTCCACTGATTACAAGAAACGCATGCAGTAACAACGTTTTCCCAAGTGTCCTTACCACCCTTAGAAACAGGATGAATATGGTCTCTGGTCAAAATATTACGTTTAAAAGTTCCAACACAATATGCACAAATGTTTCTATCACGTTCAAACAGTGTTTTGTTTGAAAGGGTAGGACTATTTTTACGATATTTGCTTGGTGATATATCGTTGTCAACAGCAATTATGGTATCCATTGTCAATATTGACTGCTGTCCAGTTTTTGCGTTTGTGCCTCCACGCAGCACGACATTGTGTTCACCCAAAGACCAAAGTACTTTGTCCTTAGCGTAGTAATAGCACGCTGCCTGATAATCAATCCATTTCAAAGCTTCTCCACCCTTGTTCAAGAGTAAGATAGCTGGTAATGGTGATCTTTCAGTTACATGTAATTTACTTTTTTCCGTTTTCATTATTGCACCTGTATAGTCCTGTCAAAATTTTCATCCGCAGAAATTGGATCAAAACTCTTAAGCATATTTAGTATTACGTCTTCTGGAACGAATTTACCAGATGTTTGAGCACGCTTTCTATTACGTTCGAATAGAGTTTTTGTATCACAATCAAAAACTACAGCGATCTTTTCATAATTGTCAAGGCCACTAATAATAGACTTTCTCTTCTTTGACCCCATATTTGTCTGGTCATAAATTATATTTCTATTATTATTTACAGCTTCTCTAAAGTCTGCTTTCATCATAGCGGTAGCTCTACCAATAAATTTTTGCCATCCTTGCGAATAATTCAGACCTTCAGCAGCAGACAAATCTTCTATGATATTATCAGAAGAAATGACGACGAAATCTTCTTTTTGAGAAGCTAAAAATTTATTTATCCATGTACTCTTACCAGAACATGGCGCTCCAATACATACATAGATTTTAGGTTTCGTTTCCATTGATAAACTCTCTTTCGTAATTTCGAGTTACTATACCAGCTTCATCGAACATCTGCAAGGAAATTTTTGCGTCATCTTCCCACCTAGATACAGCGTGGTCCGCTGTTTGTAAATATACTACAGTTTTAATCCCAGATTGAATAATATTTCTAGCACATGTTGAACATGGACACATAGTAACATAAATTGTGCAATGTAATGTTGGTATACCAACAATGTTCATATTGCTTAAACAATTTTCTTCGGCATGACTGAAATACTTATACTTTAACGGGCGCTGATTCCTATCTTCCACGTCATCATCCAACCCTCTAGGGATGCCATTGTACCCAACAGATCTAACTATTTTATAATCGTCTACAATGATAGCCCCAACGGTGGTGGAATTGTCCTTCGACCATGATGAAACTTCATGAGCAAGTTTCAGAAATCGTCTATCCCACTTCTCAAAATTACTCATGTTTGTAAACAATTAATTAAATTATCCAGCAATCTTTCTCTGACTGACATCAATGCTTTACCTAAAAGGTTCTCACCTTGCCATTTAGATTCGTCTAAAATGTCTGGATGGTCAACACCCATTCCTATACCGAAAATGCGATCATATGGACTTGCTTCACAAATTATTTTATTCTTAGTTTGCAACAGAATTCTCTGAAGGTCTAAATTTTGTGAAAATTTACCAAGGACGGATAGTTCCATTGCCAAGTAACGGGCCTTAGACCACTTATCATCGTCGTACCCTTTAACTAGCCTACCAGCACGCTTTTGTGCTGCTGGATCGTCAGTCCCCATGATAACCTTCAACGCTTCTTCGTCTTTGAAGAAGAGAGCCTTTGTTGCTATAAATTGTTGTTCGGAACAATTGAATTTCTGCCCAAGATATTCGTACTCACATGGATACCAATTAGAAAATGGTCCACCATAGAAGAATACATACTTGTCTGTTTCAAAATGACCGGGTACTTTCTGTGTAAAGTTATGCATAGTTTTTTCCATTAAAAAAGCCACAGTGAGTATGACTCGTCTGTGGCTTTTTGTCAAACATGATTTGACAGAATGTTTATTCAATCTTTACCAATCGTTCCTTTCGAATAGGTTCGACCTTCTTATTTGGTGGCGTAACATTAACAGTTAGCAAACCATTTTCAAATGTCACATCATGTACCTCACTATCCTTTGATATGGTAAATCGCAACTCTTTCTTTGAAAAGGAAAGTTTCTTATGGAATGCTTTCACTTTAGCTTTCGATCCTATTTCTAACGGTTCTTCTTCTGATTTATTTTCTGCAATAATTTGAAGAATTTTATCCTCTAGGATTTTAATGGTAATTTGGTCTTTAGAGAATCCAGCCAACGCAACGTCGATTCTATATGTACCATCAACCAAATGTACATCATATGGCGGCTGTGATGCTGTTATTTCATCCATAGCAAAATCACTAGATAGTGACCAAGATCCTATTCCATTAAATAGCGAATCCATTAAATCGAATCGTCGATCTAACGATTTTTGTACATTTTGTATATAGTTATCTGCTAAACTAGTAACTGGCGCATTAAACTTCTTAACTGCATTTGTAGTATTTTTAAACATAATTTTTCTCCTTTATAGCAAGTTATGTTTTTATGATCCCATTCGGCGATCAATTTGCTGATCATTCAGCACTACTATTTATAGGAGATTTTGGGTACATTGTCAAGTCACAATTGTAAAAATATTTAAAATTCTATTCCATCTACATCATTGCAAATCTGTATAAGATAATCACCGTGGCATGCTTTTGGTTTGCAGAAACAAACTAGATTTTTACCTTTCAAATCCTGTATAATTTCATGTTTCAATTCTGGATTGCTTTCAACATAATCAATATATTTTTCGATTACCTGTCCTCTTGTACCGTCTACGCCACGAATGAAGGGGTTCCCATAATATGAACCCCTTCCAATATACACACAATCGTTTGGCCTATTTTCGTCAGATATGTTATAAACTTTTGGCATCATCACTTTTTAATAAAACTATTCGCCCTATTACGAATAATATCAAATGTTTCAAAATATGATTCTATTGGACCATTTTCATACGCTAATACCATTTCATCATGTTGATAATCTTCAATATCTTCAATCCTAGTTGTATGATAGCCTGAATCATCCGTGACGAGTGTCAATTCACCACGTTTAGACGCTTTAGATAAATCAGTCTTGGGATTTTTAAACACATCACGCTGGACTCCATTAACAGTAATACTTGAACATTTCATAGCATACTTATAAGAATCCCTATCTACTTTTTGTAATGTTCCAGCGCCCATACCGAATGCTAAATTTGACATACTCAAACCTTCTTTTAAAAGATTTTCTATGATCAATGGGATTGAATTTATAGTAATACCATCACCTTGAATAACTCTCACATGATTAGGCAACACTTTATAACCTTTAGAATTAATAGTATATCCTTCTAGTTCCATCAATCGTTTAATCACTTCGATAGGCATAGTTAGAGGATTCCCTGAATCTGGACGTAATACTATTGTGGCGCCTTTAGCTTTAACAGCACTCAAAAGCTTAGGATTCTTATTCCACATATCTATTGCAGCGAATGTATCATAACTATCAATTACGCAAGCAAACATGGCACCGGGTTTAGCATATTTGTTGACCATGTTAATATATGCATCTTCTTCGCAGTCTTCACCCCAACTGGTCATTGTAGAATGCTCTGATGCGGAAATTGAAAAACCACAAACGTCTGAATAATAGTTTTCTATAGCACATGTGATACCAGCTAACGTATCAGTGCCCTTGAAATTAACAAGGTGTGCACAATTACCAATTGATGCAGATTCTAAAGAGCTAACGCCACGAAAACCGAAACAATGCAACTTAAAATCAATTTCTGAATCAGGGTCGTCAGATGATTCTACCAGAGCATCGTAAATGTACTGTTTAGCTAAAAATGAATTACTGGCTACAGTACTACCATACCAGAAGTTTTGCAACAATGCGGTTTCCAAGAAAGATGTAAGCCAGAAACATTCTGGATCTGTATTCTCAATTGTCAGCAATACATTATTTGTCGGAATAACTGAGCCTTCCCTCACGGAGCGAATCTTCACTGGTAGAACCCCATTGTGTTTTTCTACAATGTACTCCCAACCTGTTCGATTAAACTCTAGCCCGTGTGCAGTCAAGAGCGTGGCAGCTTGCTCAATATCTTCTTTGGTAACTGGTTTAATCAGATAATTTTTAATGAAATACTGCAATCCGAAAACCATTACACTATGCGTAATAGTACTACCACGGCTTTCTATATAAGAAAAGACTTTTTGTGTGTTTTTTGGATACTGTTGGTAGTGTGTGTGCTTATAACTATCAGTGAAAAGTATTAAATTGTTTTTTAGATTTGTCATGACCATAACTCCTATGTGTCGTGTTTGTACAATACTATTTATGCTTCTGATTGTCAATCATGTAGATCATACTTCTCAATTTTATCTTTTGGTCCAATTACTTCTTTACTTATAATTTTATTCATGTTATAAAGAACCATCATCTTTTCACCCCAACCAAATGGAGAACTGACCATCGTATAGTCTACTCCATTTTTAACTAAAAATTCTCTAAGATCGCTAACATTTGCAGTCCTAAGACCATCATAGTTTATGATAATTGTTATCATTCTATCAGCTACAACTGAGCCATTCTGTTCATATTTACTAATAGCTTCTAGAACTTCTTTGCGTTTTTTAACTATACAATACGTATTAACAAACTGTGCTATATCTGGTAAAGGAATAAATGAATTATTACTATCGCTACCTTGTTCAACCGTTATTCTATAGAATTTTCTATTACCTTTAGCGTATTTCTTAGCAGTACCATAATGGGTTGTTAAATATAATCCCGGACCATACTCCCACTTTCCAGAACGAGTCTGGATCGGTAGGTCTAGATTCCCACCATGCCAGAATTGCATGGGTTCATTTGATTCGAAAATATTTTCCAGTTTCATAAAATTCACAAATTATGTAAATATTTATAACACTCCCTGTTCAACAATAGATGATACATCTTGGGTACGATTTTCAAATCTGCGTCTCTGTTTTTCTACGTATTCGCTTAAAGTCTGTTTTGCCTCTAATAAAGAGGAGAAAGTGTATTCATAATCATTTCTAAACATCTCAATAGTGCCATGTATGTCCAACGTATACCAAGGACAACCCCATGAAGATATATCTTTTATGTACACTTTAAAATATGTACGCGATACGTGCCCACTATGGATGTTTGTAACATTATGCTGTTTTATCTCGTATTTGAAAACTGGTCGCTTTGGCTTAGACATGAATTATACCTTTTTCGATGGTAATAACGTTTTTATTAAACAACTTTAAAATGAATGAGATCATAAGTAAACAATTCCATTTTCTTCTATGATTTCTGTTTTAACTATTTGTCTTTCGATACACTCAGATAAAGCTTTAAGGATGGGGACGAGTTCACTAACGGTGAACACATAATTATCATAGTCGTTAATCATCTCACATGCTGGAATAAAATCCTCTAAGCGTGGGTAGTACGTATGGACTGGGGTTGGACCATCATACTTAGAATATTTTCCGATAAGTACAGATTTCCAATCTTCACAATCGGGCTTACTAACGTGCATAACACATAAGGGTAACCTACGATCACCACCGAATTCAATTCTTATAAATTTATATAATTTATATTTGAATAGTTCTTTACTGGTATGCACAACTGTCACATTCTCATCAATCATGACAATAACTCCAAATAATCATTAGCTTCTTTAATCTTTTCATCGACTATATTCTGGTTGAACTTCTGCTTACCCCATTCTGAGATAAATTTGAGATTTGTAAAGAAACCGGCTTGCATCTTGAATACATCAATAGGGCTTACGCACATTTCAGAGGAAAGTCCAAAAATGATTTCCTGAACCCACACTGGGCTAAGACCTTGACTCAAATCAGCATCCCTTAAAATTGCTTCTTCAAGGCTCAAATGATCCGCCGAAACAATATGTGGGAACTGCGTTGTCCTGATCATGGAAGCGATCAATTCCAAATCTTGTTCGTCATATGGATGAATGTTCTTTGTTAATCCTCTAATTGAGATCTCTATATTCAGATCATCATTACCGCTTCGACCCGGATGATCAAAATCGTGAAACATGGCGGCGATCAAAAGATTTCGCATTTGTTTAGGTGACATAATATCTTTGTAGAACACACACGCATCATAACACAACCATGTCACATGAAACATATGACGAAAGTTGTGGTACGGATTCTTTAAATTTTTTGCAGAAGTCATGACGACCTGAAAATAATGTTTCAGGTCGCCTTCATAGACATCATCAATATTCTTGATTATTTCTGGTAAATTTGCCATTTACATTCCTTTTAATTTATTTGGTACAATTTCTTCATGCATCCAATGTGTGCCGGTTGTTACGTGGTTCTTGCGAACGAACTTTGCTACAGACTGTGCGAAATCTTCATAAGAAAATGCATCAGCAAGTCTTACAACATAACCTTCCATAGAACCATCGTCAACAAACAGCGACTTAATGTAACCTTCACTGAAAATACCATCATACAACACTTTCACCGGAGTAACACCGAGCAACTGAAACCATTCTACAGTCTCATCCCATGAAAGGCAAACGTTGTTATCATCCCACATGGAGAAACCATAAAAATATGATTCCAGATCATTATATTCAATGGAGTGTTTGGCGTATAAATTTTCACCACATATCCTAAAATTCTCTGGGATATTGTGCTGAAATTCAGCAGCAAACTTCTTTAACCAATCTCTTGATGGATGATTGGCAGAGTCTAAAGAACGTGCATGTGTACGATCATTATAAATTGAACAATTATGAACAAGAATGCCGTTAGCGAAAAAATTGTTATTCTTCTTAACAGAAATATCATATTTTTTCGATGTGTTATCTATCTTTTTTATTGATTTTATCTTCATAGTGATTTACTATTATTGATGAGACTATAGCATACAATTCTTCGTCTGTTATGTCAACCATATCAGATTCCCATATATAATATACCCTATAGTTGTATTTTTCGGCTAGTTCCTTTTTGACTATATCTTTTTCCCATATTTCTTTTGCTGTTTTTTTACATTTTTGATATGAAAAAACTAAATCGTCTTCTTTATACATTTTGGGGTTTGCATGAAAATAATCACCATTAACTTCTATAATTATATTAGTCTGATCAATTAGAAAATCATAACTACGATTTCGTATCCATTTTTGTCGAGTATGTGCAACATTATTTGCTACCAAAATATTACTTACCCTATCTTCTAGTTTAGACTTTCCAAATTTGCTGTCTAACCTTGTTCTTTTTTGTATTATTGCGGCTTGTTGTTCTTTTGACAATCCCTTCCAATAATTACTAGTACTTTCACCGAGTCTTTTACCTATTAATTTTCTATACTCAAGAGTCTGAGAAGCCCACCATTTGGTAAAATTTCCGTATCTATTTGGTAAACTCTTAACTCCATATTTCGTAATCATTAAATCTGGCAGCATTTTTTTAAACTTTTCATCTTTAAATATGTTAGACACGCCATAATTTTTCATAAATGTTGCAGCTACTTTATCCTTTACAATTTGTGATTTAGCTGGATTATCTACACCATATTTTTTTAAATTAGTTTGCTTTCTTTGTTCTTTTATGACTTCACATTGTAAAGATTCTTTATGAGACCTACTTTCTATTGAATGATACTTCAATAGAAAGTAGAAAATACTAGAACCCATAAAATATAATTCAGTATATATTTTATATGCTGATATTTTATCTTCAATATACATTTTATGTAACAAATCTTTTGATATAAAAAGATTATTATATTTTAATAATTTTATTCTCTTTTCATTTTTACTTATATCATCTTTATCACAAAAATAAACATGTCTGCCATTTTGTGGGTTAATTTCTTTATTACATATATAACATTTCATTCAAATACTCCGTTTAAAGAGTATTTATCAAAAAAGATGGCTATAGCAATTTTTTTACTTGATCACTTTCTAATATATCTTTAACACGTCTATAACAATTTAGATTGTCTACCCAAATATAATGTTGTTCTGTAACTATCAAAATGGTTCCGTCTTCTAATTCTATTTCATACCACTGCGAATCGTTATCGTGAACTGATACAGCATAAACCTCTTGCATTTCTATAACATCAGAAACCATGTCATATGATTTAACTAATAAACCGACTAATTTATTGTCTACAATTTCTTTTATTGTTTTTGGGCCTAACGAAGTTTCGAGAATGGTATCTCCGTCAAGACAGTTTTCCCCGTCATACTTCTCAGAAACTACTACACGCTTACCAATAAAATTATCAAGACTTTTCAACATCTTGTCATCGTTGGTCATACCTTCGCTCCAGCTAAAATGAAGCGTGCGCGGATATTTTTTATATTTTGAGGCGTTCATGGCACATGCTCTAAAGATTAAGTAAAGCTATGATATCAACCATTTCTTCCTGTGTCAAAGAGTTTTTTCACCAAATACAAAAATATCTACTGTAATAAATTGTAAGTCACTAACTAACTTGGTATCTTCGTCAACAAATCCGACTGACCTCATCGCACCCTTGATAGGGAGCTTATCATTTTTACATTTTTGTGCAATTTTTCCCATCGGGGTATCTAGTAACTTAATTGTGGCCATCAATCTATCACCATCCATTCTTGCTGATACAACGGTATGAGATACATTTTCCACAGTAATGAGGGAATCTTTACCTATACCAAATTCTCCAAATGGAGGAAGCTCTGATTCGTTAATGTTATTACATACTTTGGTTAACTCTTCTAATGGAAATATGCGACCAGCACTGTCTGGTGTATTAGCCTGTTTCAATAACACTTCAATTGTATTCATATAATCTCTCCAAAAATTAACAATTTTTCCACAATAAGATAAAATGCATATGGCGGAAAGAATATACTAAAGAATGTTGACCAAAATCCTTGTGCAATAACAATACCAGCTAACCATAAAAAGGACAGTGAGTATGTAACAATTAATACTAATACTTCACTTACAAGTTTTGTTATTGCTACAACAGCGTTATTCATATGTAAATCCATTTGTTTTTACTCTTAAGTCAAAATTATATCGAGTTTGAACAACATTGTCAATAATTTTTGGTACTTTCGCCGCACATATGACTAAATATAAGAAAAAGGTAAAATTATGAATTATTACGTATACGTCTACTTAGACACAAGAAAACCGGGTGAATATGTTTATGGCGACCTTCAATTTAATTATGAACCATTTTATATTGGTAAAGGTAAAGGAAGTAGAGACAAACAACATTTACAAGAATATCACCTAAAGCATTCAAATAATAAAATGAAAAACGGAATTATTAATAAAATTATTAATTCTGGACTACAGCCAATGTTTTTGAGAATGAAAGAAAATTTGAATAATCAACAATCTATTGACATTGAAAAGCATTTCATCAAATTGATAGGGAGAAGAAACTTACACAAAGGCCCATTAGCTAACTTAACTGATGGTGGAGAAGGAAATGAAGGGTGGATCGTTTCTAATGAAACAAAAGAGCTTTGGAGTAAACAGCGTAAAGGTAAAAAACAGACGGAAGCGCAATATAAAGCTAATTGTTCACGCGGACCTATGACAGAAGAACATAGAAGAAAAATATCAGAATCACAAAAGGGAAAAACAAGATTAACACCAGAACAATATAAAGAGAACGGATTAAAGCAGCGTGGGAAAAAAATGTCACAAGAAACAAAAGATAAAATGAGCAAGCAGCGAAAAGGTAAAAAACAGACGGAAGCGCAATATAAAGCTAATTGCAACAGAATTGCAACGCGAATCCCTTTTCCATCTTATAATGATTTAAAAATATTATTGGTGGAGCACTCTATAAAATCATTGCCACAATACAAAAATTTTGTTAAACAAATGGTTCATATGAAATTACCAATACAACTAAAACAATGTTATGAACTTAGGAACGAATGGATCTCATATGATGATATTTTTGGAAGAGAAACGGTAGCTTAAGCTACCGTTTCTCACTCACCATATTCCTCCCAAGAATCTTTAAACATTTCTTTTAATCTATCTAGATATTGCATTGTCTTAATCTTGTACATAGGTACACCACCAGCAAAGTTACCTTTACGTTCCGTACCTTTACAGATAACACCTTCTACTACATCATACTTTCCTTCGCGAACATCTTGAACCAATTCATAGTTCAATTCTGTAGTTGCAAAAACTCTAGGAATTTCTGTGACAGATCCAATACGATTAATGAAATTTTCTGGACCCATAAATGATTTGATCTTTGGATCATAAACATCAAATACAGTTAACTTGTGCGGTTCATCATCAACATGTCTACCGGCAAATGAGTTATCACCATGATATTCAGAAAATACAATTATGTTATCGGCCTTAGTTTTATCTGTAAAATATTTTGACAGTGCGTCTGCACGTGTTTCATTAAAAAGTTTTACAATATTCCCCCAATAATCAGTTGACTCATCAACCAACTGTGTGCGCGTGCCAAATAGATTGAACCCGTGTTTACGGGTCCATTTGGCTCTAAAATTAGAGCCGTCTATTTTTTCAAATACAAAAACCATCTGACCAAACTTGGCTTTCTTTGTATTTTTCATTGATGGATATTCAAACATTTTTTAATTTCCAATTGTCATCTAATTTTACTTTTTGTTCTCTAATCAATTTGAATATCAAAAACTTCATATCAGTGGAATCAAATATATTAATATTCCAACCATCTTCTTTATAAGATTTCAGGACATCTAAAAGAGATAGCGGGTGCCCTCTTCTTAATTTACTCAATAACCATTCTTCTGTTGCTTTTTCTTGATTGTTCACGGAAATTCTCAATTTCTCGTTTCTATCTTACCAGAATTTGCAATTTCTACAAGTGCATCGACATTTACATGTGGATTGAATATTCGGGCATTCTTGTAATAAAAGTTTTCACTAGCCTCATGCTCTACAGCAGCTAGAACCGCTTTGTAAGCCGTTCTGACGATCTCTGACGTTACCATGTGGTAAGATAGTTGCCACTTCCTGCAATACTGTCTCTCGACGTTTCCTGAGTCATTACAAGCACCCATAAACTGTATCTGTAAATATGGTACATCATTTTTTTCTTTTACAATGAATTCCCAATTTGAGAATTTTATTTGTTGTACGATTTGTTTAATTTGTTCTAAATTTTTCATGACCATAACTCCTATGTGTCAAATTTTTATTTTATAATCTATTCAAGAAATACAACACTAGGTCCATATGATCCTCGAATAACTTATTTCTCATGTTTCTAATTTCCGCGAAAGAAAACCAATGCGCGTCAGAGGCATCGTCCAAACCGCTGACACGCGGGAGGTCATTATTGTCATCCAGCTTAATGCAATAAGCACTGGTAATGGTTCGTCCATTCTTAATGAAGACTCTCCCACGTAATGAACGATCAGGATGGTCAAAAATTTTATGATCTACAATTGATCCTCTTAATACTTTTTCTGGAACCTTTATGCCAGTCTCTTCTCTGAGTTCCCTAATCATGGCATCTTCAAGAGTTTCGTCGGGGTGGACGTGCCCGCCCGGAATAGCCCAGAGAGATTTTCCCGGATTGTTCTTACGTTTAATTAAAAGAACATGGCCAGATTGTACTACCACCGCATCAACAGTAATGAAATTTAATGAGTATTCTTTAGGGAATGACAAAAACTTCTTGTCATAATTTACTGCGTCCTCATATTCAGAGCATAATGGATGAAATTCTGCTTTTGTTTGAAACTTCTCTAAGAAGTGATAAACGCCAACAGGCACAGCAGCTTTGACGAATTGCAGATGGCCAGAGAAATATAATTCTCTAACTTTAGTCGCATCAATATGCTTACCACCAGTAGAATCTAAAATCGCTGTTTCTATATAGTCCCACTGTTTAAAGTAGTTTATATACGATTCCGTCTTTTGATCTTTCTTTGCACCAAGCAGACAAACCGACTTATCACCGTTTGTAATTTCGTCAACACTGTTCAAAAGAGAAGCTGCCCAATTGGCGTTATTGTACAATTGGTCTTCAACATAGGTGAAAATAATTTTGTCACATTCTTCACCAGTTAGACATGACTGTATCATTTCAATACGTTCATTGACTGTGAATGGTGATTTTATTGTTCGTGGAGAATTTGCAGAACCAAGAACTATGATAAGTTTATGGCTTGTTTTTAGCGCATCTCGTACTGTAACTAAATGGCCTAAATGAAATGGTTGGAACCTTCCGATGTATACAGCATAATTATATGTATAAGGCATGACGATAACTCCTATCTGTCAGTTTTATTTATCAGCTTAAATTTCTGCTATCTTGTCGCTGATTATTGCCAAGATGGTTTCTTTACATGCACCACAACCTGTGGATATATTCATTCTGTCAAAGATCTCTTCTGGGTTTTTAATTCCAGAAGAGATCTGTTGCTCAATCTCTTCTAACTTAACATCATCACATAAACATATGTACATATTACCCCTGAGTTAAATATTTTATTAGTTGATTTGGTAACCAATGTAAATATTGTCCAGCCAGAGTAGTATGATAAATTACTGCCTGTTTGTAACCTTCCTGATCGTTAGAAGATAAGTTCTGGAGAATTTGTTCTATACATTCTATAGCTTGAACTTTCACGCTATGATCATTGTAGCCTTTCTCATCGTCAATTGCAATGCTATCTTCTATCTCTCTGATGCGATCTTTACACGCCTTTATAACATCTTTAGGTGTCTTGTATTTGTTAAGCTTCGCAGTGTCAGAATCATAATGAATAGAATTTACAGAATTCAGGGCTTTCTTTACAATTTTATCAAAATCGTCCGAAGTGAAAGCGTTAGGAGTTTCAAACTTGACTTCCGGCACTTCCTTCTGTTCTTCCGCTATAACAGCAGGCTGCACTTCTACTTGTGTTTCAATAACCTGTTCCATCTTTTCTTCAACAGTTTCTTCAACAACTGGTTCAGTAACTTTCACGGATTCGTCATATGATTCCGCCTTATTTACATACTTTTGGGTCTCTGATTTTCCGCGTCTATGTAATTCACTAACACAGTAATTAATTTCATCAGCATAATAGCCGTACTTAGACTTCGGACTATCTGGATTAGCTTTAATGGCTTCTTGAGCATCTTTAATAATATATCGCAACTGTTCTTCTGACATGTTCTTAACCTTAGCGGCATAAGCAGCATGGTCGAAATGCGGTCTGTCATAATTTTCTTTAATCGGATCTAATCCGGCCAAAACTCTTAAGCGATTGATCATGTTCATTTTTATTTTCCTAATAATTATATGATGATATGTTTGTTCCATTTACCATTCAAACCTCTTGAATCCGCTAGGTTTTTTACAGCATAATCCAATAATTTAACATATTGGTCCCATCGTGTCTTCATGTAAGCTAATGGTTTAGGAACATTTAATTCGTCTAATGAAAAATCAACAAGTTCGACTGGACTATTCCATTCTTTTTTCTTGTCTTTGCTATTTCTGTTTATGCCTTTTTGAATGTAGATCATAGTATCAAAAGGAAATGGGTCTCTCACATCGTCAGATATGAAAATACCCTTTTCCTTTGGTTTACGACCTTCATTTAAAATTTCACTCAGCTTTCGCATTTTCAATATTTTCTCTTGATTGTTCTTGAAGTTGATCGAAATAATCCTCAGTTATTATAATATCTTTCAAATGCTGCTGATTTCCTATGAAATAATCTTCGGTAGATTCTACACCTTCCACTGGTGCAGAAGTGGCCAGTGGTAGGTCATCAACAGTATCTGACAAATCTTCTAGTTTCTTTTTAGATTTATCCGCCAATTCATCATATTTATTTATAATACTTTCTAATATTATCACATAACCTTCATATTGTTCCAATGACAATCTGGCTATTCTCGCAGCCTTACCGGGATTAGTTTTCAACTCTTTCTTAAGTTCAGGAGTAGAATACTGTTTATATAAAAACTCTGGTTTTTCTACCTTTGGTGGTTTTGGGACAATATAAAATGGGATAGGCTTGTCCACATAGACAATCTCTTTTTCTGGTGTAGTTTGACACGCTGCCAGAAATATCGACACCACTAGTACTGATATAATTTTTTTCATTTTAAAATGCATCCACTAATTCTGAAATACTGTCTTCGCACGTCTCGGCAAATTTATCTTGGTTCAATTGTTTAATAATATTTGTATTATTGCCGTTAATTTTGTTATATTTTTCTATCTGTGTTCTCAAATCTTGAATTTCAATATTAAATGCAACTGTGGCCTCTGCTGCTTCTGTGATAGTATTTGATAGTTTATCATAATTTAAGCGACATTTGTTATTATCTTCTTGTAAATTAGTTATCATCATTTTTGCATTAGACAACTCTAGTTTAAGATTATCTTTCTGTAAATTTAATACGTAAACAGCCGCTGACAATCCTAGCATTGCTACAATGGATAATGTTTTATAATTAAAAATCATGGATACCCATGTTGGAGATGGAACAAAACCAAATCCTTGTGGCGTTTCTTGATTATCAATTTTATATTCTGGAGTTTCTTGACTCATCGTTTTTGCTTCCTGTTCGCTAATGATCTTACATCATTCATATCCGCTTTTATATTTGTAGCGGCCTTATTATGGTTGGCTTGTAATTTTTTAAGACTATTTGACAACATGGATATTATTTTATCCTGTTCCTTGATAGATTTTTCCATTTGCGCAATAGTCTTATCTTGAGAATCTACATGTTTCTCAAGTTTAGAAATCTGTGACAACGCTCTATATAAATGGCTGTCCAGTTTCTTTATGTCTTCTGTAATTTTCTCTATTGACATAAATTCCTCATATTATTAATAGCTAAGACCATACCATTTACTTTGTTAATTGAATTCTTAGTTGGTATATTAACATTAAATACATCAAAAACCTCATCAAGATATGTACAATTAAATAATAAATGCGAAGCGTGCAGCAAGTCGATATATTTATTAATTTTTACATTCATGTCCATTCTAGAAAACATATCTTCAAGTAATGGAATGGTAAACGATTCTGCGGCAGTACAAATAAATGTTATATCATCAAATACTACATCTTCGTCTTGTCTGAACAAGTAATTTACAAACGATTCAACCACCTCTTCAATAGGTGACCCATATTCTTCGATATCATTTTGTGTAAAGCCGTGATATTTTTCTGTACCGTTTATATGGACATCTTTTACGATATAAAAGAATTCATCTTTATTTTTTTCTAACGTCAAAAAATCTATCTCTAAGGCAGAGATAGATACAATGTCGATGCCGCTTACATTTTTATTTTTTGGCAATCCATTAGAGTCTATTGATATAACTACATATTTTTTCATTCACGATAACCTTCAATTAAATAATCATCAAATTCATTTACACGACTCATTCTATTAGAACTTTTAATCCAATTGCAAGAGTGTTGCCAAACTAATCTCGTCAAATATGCATCGTATGCATCATTAAATAAATCATTCGTTGGTCTAACTCCATCATTAGTTGCAATTAGAGTTTTTTCTATTTTAAAATTACATTTGATCTTTTTCTGGTTGGCATGGCACGCAGATTCAAATGCGTGCAGCCAATTTGTTAGATCATTAAATCTTCCTAAATTTATAACAGAGAATGCTAATATGTCCATAAATGACCTTTCTACTAGGAGAAATCTAGTATAATATTGGTAATTGAACACCTCGCTATGTAGTTTCAAAATATCTAATTGAAAATCACATAACATATTTTTATCAGAATAAATTTTCTGCAAATCTCCACCATATCTATTTACGATAGTTCTAGCACTTTTCGTTGGATATACAGTTATGTTAGTTTTAAACTCTGAATGTCTTATTATGTCATTAATAAATGTTGTTTTGCCTTGACCTTGAGAAGCACTAATAGTGAAAATCATCTGTAACCTTTAACTATATTCATCAACATTTTATCATACTTCTTCTTTGCCAGTTCTTTTTTGAGTTGTGAAGAGTCTTTAGATTTCATTATGGCTTTTAATTCAAAAAGCTTGACCACTAAATTTTTAGTGGTCTGGTCATGTGTTATAAATTCAGCGCCAGAAGTATCATTTTCCGGCGCTTTTTCTGGTGTGACAGTGTTATGTGTATTCATGCTTTTAATCCGCTGTGCCTTTTAGCATAGCACGGTTTAAAGACTCTGTAAAGTTAGTTAGGCAGCCCAAATAAATTCAAAAACTGCACGTTCCCGAGTGACGTTAATTTAGCAGTTTGCGTATTATCCTTGGATCTACCTGTTTGTGGAGAAATATCAGTACCGTCTAATATAGCTCTTCTCAATTTCATCTCATGTTTTATATCTTTACCCACATTATACAACCATAGTTCCTCAAAAGTAGAATCTTCTGCTTCTCTTTTGTAAACTAAAAATGCTCCGGGTATCGATCTGACATTTCCTTGATAATTTTGATCTTGCGATTCTTCACCAAATCCACCCTCGTCATCTTCGAATTCATCGTCTTCGCCGTCTAGAGAGTCATCCTCAAATTCATCAGAAAATTCATCGTCACTTCCAAACTGTTCGTCATCATCTGATAAATCATCCTCTAATCCATCATCGTCAAAATCATCAGAGAATTCATCATCTTCCATATCGGAATCAAAATCATCAGAGAATTCTGAATCACCATCATCCATCATCTCTTGCTCATCTGGATCTGGTCCAGAAGCTGCTGGTTCAAATTCGTCAGAACTCCCAATATCTGGATCATATGAATCCGCATCTTCGTCATCAATTTCCAGATCATAATCATCATAATCATCATCTGGTGTATCAATCTCTTCCATACGATAAATCTTTAATTCTCTTAGTAATTTCATTTCGTTTTTTCCAGTTTTAATTATTTATCGCCATAAATATGTTTTATGAAAAGATTTTACCAAATTTATATCGATCCGAATACTGGAAACAAAGTCATCTTTGATGATGAGAGTGGTTGTGTGTCTGGCTCTATTGGAGTATCAGGTAGTCATGTGTATACAATACAACATAATTTTGGAACTAATGCTATTATATGTAACGTTTATAGTTCTGATAATCAACTAGTTATACCGGATAAACTGAGAATAATAGATATAAATACCATCGAAATAACAGTGTCCACAATAGAACATATTAATATATCGATAATAGCATGAAAAAAATCCAACTAGTACCAGAGAATTACCCAGAGAATTATAATGGATACAGATTCGTATCTCTAATCAAATATAATGAAAAATCACAAATAACAATTATCGACAATGTCATATCGGATAACATTCATGCTTTTGTGTTGGATGAATGTCAAGCCCTTAATTTAGACGAAACCACATTAATAACATATGCCGAAGATTGGTTCAATAAAGACTCTCATCGAATACCGTTTTCCATATTTCTTTCTAAAAACAATGTAGGAGCAGAATATTACAGAACAATAAAATGCTTTCCTCTCGATTTTGTGTCAAGAGTATTGGGACCATTGTTTTGTTTTAATATGGGAAATCCTTTGAAAGTTAAGAGGAAAAGAAAGAAAGATATTCCGGATAACGTTGAAATTGTATACAAGGGTCGTTCAATCGAACCTTATAATCAAATTATTTGATTTCGGAATTTTTCGTATTTAAAAGTGCTTTACCTTTTTGTGTTAAATTTCCTTTATCGTCTATAAATCCATTATAAGACAATACTTTTTCTCCCATGTTATTAATTGTATAACCAGCCGGATTATATTTTATTAACTGCATTCTCTTTAAATATGCAGTTGCATTGATCAATTTTTCACTGGAATTTATATATTCTAATGCCAATTCTGGGGTTGGGCTTGAAAAAATCAATAATAAACTGTACGCTTGATGCATACCTAATTTAATAGAATTTACATTTTCATTAATCGAGTCTAATATAGTAAACATTATATATCTGCGCCTAGTTTTATCAAATTCATCTGCAAAATAATATTAAGTGCGTATGCAATAGCATGGGATTTTCTAAGATCACTCTCATCTATTTTATCATACAACACTTTTCTAACCTCATGCTTTGATTTTATATATTTATCAATTAATATAGTTTTGTTTGGACGAATAAGAGCTAATATATCTGCCAAATCTTCAATTGATTGTGGTTTGCATTTTTCAATTAGATCAAAATGTTTTTTGATATGAAATAATTTTTCGACTACTGATTTATAGTTAAGTAATGTCCAATCCGGTTTCATGTTTAAAACTGTCAGCACCTCATCTCTACTTTCGAATGATTTCAAAAGATTAAGATGTAATAAATCTATTTTTAGATAACCGTATTCTTGTGCTTGTTGGTATGGTATAGCTGACAAATGAGAGTCCATATCTGTGGGAATAGTCTGTAAATAAATGCCAACTGGATGAGGTTTAAGAACACCATTTTCAACCATGGAGGCGCGAATCATTTTCAAATTACTTAGATCTGTACGGGGGTCAATGTCAATGTCGATATCCATATTGTGTACTCCTCATAAATTTCTTTCAGTTTATCTATATTATCAATATCATCTATCTCTTTCAATTTAGATTCGAGTTTTTGTTGGCTTCTCAACAACAAAAGATAATACATCTCTTTCTGCTTTATGAAGTATTCTACAACATTCTCAACACTTTCTCCAGTTATGTCCATATAACTTTTTATAAAATGACAATCTTGAAGGTTGTTAGTATTCTGGTATTTTTCTGCTTCTTTATATCTTTCATCCATCAAATGTATGTTGGTTAAATATGAACAAATATCTATATCCAAACGCTTAGAATAATAATATTTAACCAATTTTATTACGTTATCTCTATAATGGTCTATATTCGTTGTATCAACTGAAGAGTATCTGACCAGTTCTGGAATTTCCGAATCTAATTGTTCAAGTTTACTTTGTAATTCTTGCGGACTAGTACAAGATGATCTAGTACATTTACGTAAATCATCTCTCCATTTCAACCATTTATGTTGTTTTAAAACACCAGACCCTACTTGTAATATCCAATCACTATTCTGCAATAACCTCATTTTATATGAAATCGGACTAATCCAATCCCTATCCTCCGTAAATTTTGTCGGAGATGTAATAATGTTTGTTATCTTTTTCATTTTTGATTATGGTGGAGGATTCAATGGACCGGGGGTATTACCCTTCATACCAATAATAAGATAGTTTGCGCATCCAGATACCGCAGTAGGTACTAAATTTTCTCTATAACGCATGGTTACTTTACCATCGCTAGATGTAAAACACCAAATTAAACTTGCATAAACAGGTACATTAGCTGCTGATACAATCCACGCACATTCTGAATATGGGAATACATAACCACTTTCGCTAACTGGTTGTGGTAAATATTCACCATTACTTATGATTCCCGAATTTGCTGCATAATCTCCAGTCAAACTCAATGGTAGCCATTCTGTTCCATCCCAAAAAAATGGTCTATCTTGCGTACTGTTCAACCATAATTGTCCCTCTAGGGGATTAGAAAGCAAATCATCAATAGCGACTGACAAATCTGGATTACCAATATTATCAGGATCTTCCGGGCACGCAAAATGTTCAAGCAGATGAAGCATATTTTCATTCATCTCTTGGCCATACCGCAATCTAGTTCTACCGAACAATGTTACATCATGATCAGTATTAATATCTTTTGGTACCAATGTTATTGGCGTCTGCCCAGAATCTGTAAATTTTACATTATAGTCAGTCATTTTACTTCATCAAACCCTTCTAATTTTGCGCCTAACATTTTTTCTGAAAACTCTGACTTATCTATTTCATAGACGTCATAACCTTTTGCTTCAGCATTTTCTTTATTTATAGGATTTATAGCAGACCCTATAATAATATTATCAGATTTTCTAACTAGTATATACATATTATGCCGTGTACTCCAAATACCAATCGTCGGTCACAGTCGTCTGTAATCCGGACACCGTGTCGGTCACAGTAACAGATGCTGTACCATAGGCCGATGCATTATTGGCTGTCGGACATGTTCGTGATATGGCATCTTGAACAGTATAACTAGTGCCACTGCCACTAAATCCAACGTTACCCACCAACATTCCAGTTTGCCCAGTAATGCTATTACTCCACGAATATGAGTAACTTCCAGAACCTCCAGACACTGTTATTGAGTTACCGCAGGAAACTTGTGCTGTTTGTGGATCTTCTGGATCGCATGGGAATGGTGACCAAGTATGGAAACCATTACATTGTCCGGGTATAGTAAATTGAACCGATGGTGGTAATGGCGATGAAGATGGTGTTATTGTCACAGCCGGTGTGGTAGTCACGTCAGGTGTTGTGGTCACAGCCGGTGTGGTAGTCACGTCAGGTGTTGGCGTCACTGTTGGCGTCACTGTTGGCGTCACTGCTGGCGTTTCTGTTGGATATGGAGTAGCACCTACAGACAGAGTTGGATTTGGGGTCTCATCTGGTGTAGACGCCGGGGTCGCACTCAATGATATCGTAGGGGTGTTACTCGGTGTAATATTTGGCGGCGACACATCAGTTGGGGTTACCGTTGGGGTTACCGTTGGGGTCGCGGTAATAGATGGTGTTACCGTTGGGGTTACTGTATTAGACGGTGTAGTTCCTATAGAAGTTGAAGGTGTAGGTGTAATGGAAATACTCGGTGTAGGAGTTGGTGTCAAGCTTGGCGGTGGTGCATATGCGCATCCAATACCACCATTGTTAATATTTCCTTTGATTCCTATTATGAGATAATTGGCAAACATAGATCCAACATCAGAAGAACCGGTTATGCGATATTGTGATGTCACTACTGCGTTAGTATCAGTGGTACACACATAATAATCAAAAGGACCATACATTGCTACATGTGAAACCGCCCAAATGCACTCGGACAAAGAATAAGTATATCCTGTTATAGGATGCACTGGTAATGGTAATGTGTCGCCATCAAAAATAAATCCCCAATTTGCGCATACATTATTTTTAGTGGATAGCGGTTCCCAGATATCCAAAGAAGAATTCCATGAATAGAAAGTCTTATTAGATTTGTTATACCATAGCTGACCCTGTGTCGGGTTCTTCAAAACATTTTCGGTAGTCTGATCCAAGTCTGGTACAACTGGATCTGATCCAGTTAATTCATATGCGGCAAAATTTTCTAATAATCTTAGAAGACTTTCATTTAACTGTTCGCCATATTCAAGAAAACCTCTACCGAACAGATTTACATCTAATGCATAATCCACTTCTGTCTCAGAATCTACAGGTATATAAGATTTATTTACATCTGTGAATTTAATATCATACGTACTCATATATTATGCACCGCCCCATTCAAAAGTTGTTGTATCTGTATCTGTCGCAGTATTACCCATAGAATCTTGAACAGTAACAGTGAACAAGGCATTCAATATCTTAGATCCCCCCGGACAAGTTCCAGCTATACAAGCAACACTTCTTATCTCAAACGCTCCTGTTATATTGGAACCAGAGACACTACATGATGATGTAGTCACAGCAAATTCTGGTCCCGTTGCACCAGTTAGAGATAGAGAATGACTAACGATGGAATAAGGCGCAATTCCGCCAGTGATAGGGCCGGAATATGACCCGGTGACAACCCTCTTATACTGTGTGATATCACAACCGTAGCCAGCCTGTACACACTGTTCTAAAGAACCGTTTATACTAGCAACAACATTTAATGGTGCCACTGAACTCTTAGTCGGAGTTGGGGTTACTGTTGGAGTTCTTGTTGGTGTAGGTGTTACAGTTCTTGTTGGTGTTACAGATGGAGTTCTTGTTGGTGTAACAGAAACCGATGGTACCGGCGATCTCGTAGGTGTAGGAGTTACCGTTCTAGTTGGTGTTCTAGTTGGAGTCACAGACGGAGTCCTAGTTGGAGTTCTTGTTACGGATGGCGAAGCTCCTACTGATAAAGAAGGTTGTATCGATTCTGTCGGTGATGGGGTTACGGTTGGTGTGGCTGTCAATGATGGGGTCGCTGTTACAGATGGTGATGCTCCATTTGTTGGAGTCACCGATGGTGTAATCGTTGGAGTCACCGATGGTGTTGTACCCACAGAAGTAGATGGTGTTGGGGTAACAGTAGATGTAATAGATGGAGTTGGAGTAGGAGTTGAGGGTGGAACCACCGCACAATCTATTGTGCCCAAATCGTTATTATTACGAATGCCTAACACCATGTAATTCGCGCACGCATTTGTCAATCCGCTACCAGTTAATAATCTATATTGAGATGTTACCAGACCATCATTATCTACTGTACAAATAAAATAATCTACATCATCAGGCATATAAAATGGTGACACGAAAAATACACACTCATCCGCTGTAAATTGATAACCTGTTACAGAACTTACTGGGAGTGGTATATTCTGACCATGTGAGATGACTCCAGAATTACCCGCCACATCGTCCATTCTTGATAGTGGCACCCATTTCGTACCATCCCAAAAATATAAACGAGTGTTTGTGGAATTGTACCAAAATTGTCCATATACCGGACGTTCCAACAATTCTTCGTGGGCCGTATCAAAATCTGGGTTGCCGGGATTGTCAGCATCTTCAGGGCATGCAAAATTTTCAAGAATGTGAACGACATTCTCGTTAAAGATTTTTCCATATTCTAATCTAGATTTACCCGGAAAAGCTATATCAGCTTCATCAGTAATTAGGGCATTTTTCCCTACTGTTATAGTTCCATTAGCTGGATCTGTAAATCTCACAACATATGCATTTACATTACAACTTGCCATTTGATACCCTTCATAATGTTCTTATTTATGCAAATCAAAGCTGTCGATTTACAATTATATTGAATATATGAAGATATTTATATGTTGTGAGTTTTCGCCATAGCTAAAATAGTTTTTGTGACTTCTTTATTATTCCTCATTTTCTCTAGCCATTTGTTCCTATCAATTATCGAATCGCATATCACTTTCTCTTCTCTTGTTAGTTTTTTATTATAAACATAATCAAAAGCGCTAGAAAATAATAGATACCATGGTGATAATGCTCTAGAATGGATGAATTTTGTTATCTCATCAAAATTTAAATATAATAAAACTTCATTAGGTTTACAACCTATTATATTAGATAAATTAACAATTGTTTTCATGGAAATCCGAAATTGCTTTTCGGCAGGGACGGTATTGTCAAAATGGATTAGATAATCTATATAGACTTCATCCATATACCAATTGTTTGGTAGTAATTTAAGATCTGAGCAAAATTTAATATAATGCTGGGGGTCTGGTATACCATTCTTTCTAACAAAAGAAAGCAGACTACTAAAAATAGTATAGTATCTGGACTGTATGAAAGCTTTGTAATTTGGTTCTCTGTGACCGCACGAGGATCTCCAATATTTGTAAAGATTCCAAATGGCTAAACCATCCGCAGACCTAGATTCCTTGTCTCTTTCTAAAAATTTACAAGAGTGATTAATCCTCTCATCCGAAGATTTATAAACATAATCACAATAAACACATTTTTCTGTCATTTTAACTTTTTGATCTGTTCGTTGTCATAGCCTAACTCTTCCGCCATTGAAAGTAAATCGTCCAGTTTTATTGATTTCTCATATAACAAAGCTTCTTTATGAGTACAATCATAATATTCTTGGATAAGTTGTGAGCGTAATGTGGAACGTTCTTGCTTTTTCCTTTTATTCCAAGAGTACATTTTCTTTGACGTTGAGCAACACAGTAAAAGCCGTGTTAATAGTTTCTTCTCTTTGTGTAAAGAGAAGACGAATGGATTTAACACTGAGTTTAATCTAGTTATTTGTTTGGTGTCTTTAGTGCCAGACAGCCACCGCATAATGACAAGCGGCTGCAATGTTTTTTCTTGATCCGGTGTTAATTCTGAAAAATAATCCACATCAAAATTATCAATACGTTTCAACACTTCAAATATGTCTAATTTATTGTCACTCATATAATTTTAATTTCTTGTTGCAAAATTTACACAAAATTACACCATCGTCCAATTGTACCAATTGATCATCTGGGTGTATACAAGTCTCAGTCATCTCTTTTCTGATTTCGTGTATCTCATCAAAGAATGGTTGTTTTTGTAACTGAATTTCTAAAATCTGGTCCTCCAGCGGTTTCAATTTATTGTCTATAATATCTTTTAACTTCTTTTCTCTGCGTTTCCATGCCAGTACGTCGGCTTTGTCAAAACTCGCTCTTATTTTCTTAATAATTTCTTCCATTTCATATTCCATGTAATTTGATTAACATCGCCATAAAGTTTATTTCTTTGTCAGTAACCAAAGAATGTTTATACATGCTGTCAGCTATGGTAACAATACCGGCCTTCCATTTGTTAACATCCTTAAACTTAGTAACATCTTCAAGATACTCATAGAAAAACCTATAGTATTCTAGGAAGTCATCATCCGATATATTACCGGATACTGAATTTCTGATAGAATCCCAATTAGCTTTTTCCTGACCAATTGCTTCCAGAAGTTCTACCTTATCTCCCAAGGATTTGTCATCGTCTATACTAGCAACCACCAATTTACCATCGGACACACTAGCATGGACACTATCTATAAATTTACGAAAATCTGGGTATGTTTTATTGAGAATATCTTCAATTATATTGATGTCGTCATCGGTCTCACACGGTATTCCATTCTCTGTCAACATATGAATAACTCTAACGCACATTTCGCCACGATCTAACGCTTTGAACTCCATGGCCTCGCATCTGGATTTAACTTCTTTCATTATCTTATGTGGATAATTACACGAAAGTATAAATGTAACATTGTCAGCACGATCTTCCATCATCGTTCTCAATGTCGCTTGCGCATTTGGTGACAAGTAATCACATTCGTCTATGTATACTATCTTATACCCAGATTCAGATATTGGAGCTAATTTAGTAAACTCATCAATCTTAGACCGCATAACATCCACTGAATTTTCTTTTGAACCGTCGATACGTATATAATCCATATCATCGATATTCAAATAGCTTTTGAGTAAGAATGCTAATGTGGTTTTACCAGTTCCCGGTGGTCCATATAAAAACAAGTGCGGCAATGATCCACTTTTTATAAAATCTTGGACTCGTCTTTTAATTGTTTCAGATGGAAAAATATAATCTTCTAGTAGGTGTGGCCTATATTGCATAGACCATTCTTTCTTCTTCAAGCTCATGTTGGATTCCTATGATCTTTTGATCATATCACAACATTATCTACCATATCAAGCTTCTTGGATAAATTTAGCCATTGCTTTAGATTTTACAGAATTCTGATGATTATCTTCAATTATTGAAACAGTGTTAGCGCGTTTCTTTCTTTGTTTTAATACATTATTAAACGCTATTGTTAGCGCTATGGCGAATGGATCAAAAACAAAAACAATGATCAAGATTAATATAGTTATAGCCTTATCTTGCTCTATCCCGAATACTTCTGTAATAAAAACTATTGGGCCAATCTTTGCGGATTCTTCAACATTTTTGGTCTTTATTTCTAGTATCTGTTTTTCTACAAAGGGAATATCTGTAGATAGTTGGGCCAATTCCACTTCAAAAGATTTCATCAATCTTTGTTTTGCTGTAACATAATTGTTACCAACACTTTGAATCTGTTTGTCTATATCCAATTTTCTTTCTTTATAAGTCTTCAATTGATCTTCAAGAATGATAAGTGTTTCTTGGTCTTGTTGAACAGATATGGTTGTCGTTTGGTGAGCGGACATCAAATAACCAGATATACCCATAGAAGTTATAGAAACTAATATAAAGATACTGATGACAAGATAAGTCTTAAGAAATAATGATGTCTCTTTCCAATAGTTATACAAATACGATGTTATGACTATTTTACCAAGTTCTAACGAACCACCCATAATTAAAACGCTAATAAAAGAGCCAGAGAACAATTTCGCTAACCCTATAACAGAAAAATAGGCAGCGCTACCAGCCACTGCCATCATAGACAAAAACAACAACACAAGTAGAAACATTTACATCGTTTCCGGTTTTTCTTTCGAAACCAAAAGAACTTTGTCAATATTAGTCATCCAATAATCTTTTTTATTCATAGTAAGATTATTAGCCCACTGTAACGGTTCAATGAAAATAAAATCACCAACTTCCACATCTTTTACTTCGGGACCAATGTGTAAAACTTCGCCCCATCTCCCAATTTCCATATCAGATCTCTTATCAATAACACTGAACCCCCAATCGGTTTTATTTTCAAAACCTTTTTGTGCCGATAATTCCTGAATGAATCTAAACAATATATTTTTCTTAACTGGAGTAATAGACTTCATTTCACTTACCTTTTACTTTTCTATTAAGTTTTTCCGTAACCTCAGATGCAGATTCTAAATTAGTTAAATCCATTGATAACACCGTTTGTATCTCTGTTTCTGCGTCCACCGGTTTTACATCATTGGTAGCCTTGTTAGCTCTCTGTTTATCCAGAGCCTTTCTCATGTTTGCTTCGTTAACCTGCTGCTGATGAAACATCTCTCTAACTTTACGCTTAGTAGAGTTCTTTCGCTTACGACGACCCTGTATCAAATTTTCTCTGTGTTTAACAGTATCACTTTCTGGAATGTTATTTATTTGTAGGCGAAGTAAGTCAAAATCTACTTTCTCACCTCGGATTGAATTTACTATTTTTTTATCACTCATTGATGCGGTGCCCTTTTTGTTTATCTATTTATATGCTTCTTAGGCATAAAAAACCTTCTATCTAAAAAATTCTTTACAATCTATGTCATATTTTATACAATCTACACAATGAAGACCAAATATGAACAAAATATAACTAGCACATGAAGAACCTCTTCCAACTCCCCATACTACATTATTTTCTTTGAAATAATCTATTAAGAATAATATCGCACGAAACAAATCGCCCATATTCATGTTATCTATTAACTGAGATTCATATAAAATTCTTGATATAGCTTTAGAATTATATTCTCTATCGCGTTTCATTCTGTCCAATTTTATTAGACAATAATCCATTATATTAATGTCTAAATATTTTTTAGGTATATCCCAATTGGACTCAATATTATTATTACTATATTTAACCTCTAGAGGAATTTTGGATATTAAATTATATTTTTTAATATTCTGTGTAACTTCTTCGGCAAAACATTTATCAATACATAAACCTTGTAGCATTCTTTCGCATAATTGTTCTTCATTTAGCGAATAATTTCCATCAAACCACAAAGTTTTATCATTTAATTTTGTAAACTCATTATGCAAAGGGTGATTCATACTTTTCTTTATTAACTATTGGCACGTCAATGATACCACCACCGGCAGCAGCCCTCTTCATAGCCTCCAATTGTTCTGGACTATGAATAGTATAATTAGGAGCTACTGGTGGGTTTCTAGCGTAATCTTCTAAAGATACTGGGGAGTTGTACGTTTGTGCGGCATTAGGGTTCTGAACTTGGCCTCTCTCTGGTAAAAACACACCCTCTTCCAACTCATCGATTTTTTGTAGAATGGTTTTCCATTGTTTTGCTGTAGGTTTCCAAGCTTCTCTATCTTCTTGAAATGCTAACACACCTTCAAGCCACATTTTAAATTCTTTTACTTTCATTTTACATTATATCCCAGACAGTTTTATTTTTTAAATACTTATTATATACATCAACACTTGACAGCATTATCCAATTATTTGGTCCTAATGCATGACATAGCATTTGATTTCTATGCAATGCAATTGTATATATGTTCACAGATTGTATGTAGTCCACGCACCTAACGGGTATATACGCTTGTTTCATCTTTCTGTGATTCATTACCAATGCTGTATACATCCCTTTTGTTAAGTCAGAAGTCACGAGAGTATCTAAATCGTGCGTGTCTTCTGAAGACACCAACATGTGCCAACTTGCTGGCACTTTTATAACATATCCCATTACTTCTATTACTAATGCTGGTGTGTTAATACACTCTAACATTTTTATTTTAGATAAACGAAAATCCATTTCTGCTAAATTAAGAGTCCAAAAGTAATTGGACTTAATTGGACTATCTAAATTATCAATTATTATTGGGTTTGATTCATCGTCTGAAATGATCATTAAATATCCGGAATTATATTTTTATATTGTAAACTGATTTTCAATCAATGTCAACTACTTCATCATCAATTAGCTGGTTTAGGACATTATATGTCTCATTTGGTTTCAATTGAATTTTAGAATTCTTAAATTTATATTTTTCTTTCTTATAAAAAGCTATTCTCTTTTTATAGTGTATCATTGAGTATTTTAAATTTGAATGTATGTCAAACACATTAATATGAGTTTTGTCGTGTGCTTTTCTTAAACCACGACCCAGTGACTGAATGACTCGAATATAGCTCTTGCCGGCATCAATAATAACTAGGTTCTTGATTCTAGGTATATCCAATCCGGCCTGAACTAATTTATAAGTAGAAAAGTGAACTATATCGTCTCTGTTGGCATATGATTTATATACAGTTTGTCTTTCCTTGGATTTTGTCTGACCGTATATGAATACGGATTCTGGTATTAACGCTTGTAATTTCTTACCGTGTTTAATGGAATTTAGAATTACTAATGTGTTTCCAGTACGAGCTATATTAGAAATATATTTTACCAACTCTTCATTTCTATTATCATTTTTAGTTATATATGATGCTTCTGAACTATAGTCTGGGAAATATCCTAATATAAAATCTTTATATGATATCTCAGTCTCTTCATTTTCTTTTTGGAATAATCTATATTGTGGATTCAAATCTTCGGTAAATTCTACACAATTAATCTCTATATCAGCTAGCCAACCCTTTTCTATCAATTCACTTGCTGCGACTTCATAAACGAGTTCACCGAAACAACATCTCATCATCATTTGACCGCATTCATCCTCTGGCATGGTACCAGTCATTGCTACTTTTAATGGCATATGATTAGAATGCTCTGATATGATTTCGGATACTTTTGCCCCTGAAAGTGTATGGCACTCGTCCAATATAACCGCTTTAAATAACTTCAACACGTCTGGATTATGTTGAATCGCTTGCCAAGTTGATATCACATTATCATGATCTACAACTTTTGACTTTCCGGAATATTCTCCAACATCTACACCACACCTAACAAAAGTTTCCTTAGTTTGAGTAACTAGATCATAATTAGGTACTATCACAATTGTTTTGAACGACTGATTATTAAATATCTCACACAACGCTGCTGTTATGATAGTTTTACCAGCACCCGTACCGGCTCTAAGAATTCCACCATAATTGGAAAGTAAAGCATTCACAGCTTCCACTTGGTGTGTGCCCAAAGTTATTTGTCTATGAAAAAAATAATCCTTGTCAATCGGATTAAACTGTATTTGATACTCTTTTCTTTTATCTACAATAGAAAAATTGGTATAACCAAATTGTTCTAATTTTACTATAATTTCTTCCGCTAAATTAGCTGCGGTCAAACCATTTTGAGAAAAAAATCTTTTCTTTCCATCCCATCTACCTAACTTGTATAATGGGTGAAAAAAATACTTGTCAGTTAGAAAACCATACTTATTATAAAAGTAATCATAATGTTGCCGAAGCAATCCAGAGAACAAACAGTTATATTCATTTATAAAAGTTATTGTAACTTTATTTTTTATAGTTTCAATCATCGTAAATAACTGTCTCTTGAATTGCTGCTACTCTAATCTTTGTTATATTATTTAATGCATAACCACGCTGCTCAAATGATGAAACAGCGGATCTAGCTTTCATATATAATTCTTTAACCTTCAATGCTTTTTTCTGAATGTCAATAAATGATGGGTGATCATCCGCCATTCTTTCTAGCATTCGCTCGCCATAAGTTTTGTCTGATCTTTCTATGATCAGACGAATTACTCTCATTTTTATTTCTTTCACTTTTATTTCTAGATAGTCATTCAAAATTTCTATCTCAACACGTAATTGATCGTAATATGAATACAAAGAAGGTTGCTCTTGATTACATAATTGGATTGTCTTATTTTTCAATGAAACATCTTCTTTTAATTCTCTATTCAGGACTAACGAGTAGGCGGCAATTATTTTGTCTAAGTTTGACAAATCTTCAGATAATTCATCTATTATTGCCATTTAATTTACACTCATGTTTTGATTTTCCATTACTTCTATTATTTTTAAATTCACAATCTGCTGGTCATTCAATGAATTTATATCAAAACCAAGTATACTGATATCTTCAGGTTTTGTCAAAATTTCTAATATATCTGCAAATTCTGGATTTTCTATTATATGAGTTTCTAAAATATTAATGTTTATATTATCTTCGTCTAGTGGTAATGTATTATATTTTAATAATTTTTCTACGGTATCTTCTTTTGAAGTTGCGGCTATATGATTAACATCCTTAATGTTTTTGTATATGACAAATGCAGAATTAGTATCCAATGCTTTCAAAGAAACCATCAACTCTATATTTTGTAAAAATTTATTACAATTACTCTCGTCTATCACTACCTGTCCCTTATTTGTATTGACAATGTCCCCAACATTCGGAGACATATTAAGCCTTAACATACAAAAACCGGGCAGAACATCCATACGCTCCAGCGATAATAAAGTCATTTTACGGACTTTATTTAAAAAATATTGAACGGCCTTTATAATATTTGGCTCAACAATTTCAATTACATTATTTGTAATATTATCGAAATCTACGTCTCTTTTGCACAATAGTGAAGAAATTTTTGGAGTTTCCATCAGAGTCCTTTAAAAGAAGAGAGGGGTAAATACCCCTCTCTATATTTACCATATTATCAAATCAAAATCAATCACTTAATGCGAGTTCTTCTAATTTTTGCCTCTTAGCGTCTTCTGCTGAAACTTTTGGTAATTCTTCTTCACCGCTCATTTCCACAACTAGAGATTCTCGCTCTCTTAAAATCAAGTCTTCCAAAACCTGATCTTGAATGTCCTTAAACTTACTAGATTGAAATTTAGAATCTTTATATGTATACCACGCACCATTTCTCTTAATTATTCCTAGAGACTCAGCAGCTTGTAATATACCATCATATGGGTCTAAACCAGTATCATAAGGAACTGTCAATTCTACCTGTTGGAAAGGTTTAGTAAATCTTACTTTCCAACCGAAAGCTTTCATACGTATACCATCAATTTGACGAGTAGTCTTATCTCTATCAAATAAACGTGAGAATAAAACTATCTGTGAGAATGGAAACTTCAATGATTCTGTCATTTTAAATGGTGGGTAGGCATTCGGCGTCTGATCGACGTATACCTGTTTGGTGGCAACCACGGCTACTGGCATATCTTGAATATCCTGCATAATTGTTACTAACAATTGTTTCAACTTCTTAGCATGCAACCCCTGATCATTATTCAATTCACCAGTCTTTTCGTAGGCATCCAATGCATTATGAATGAACAAAAAGTCTAGAGAATCAATACATATTAATAATTTCTTTGGATCTTCACCAGCTTCACCATTTCGATACATTGAGAGAATAGTATTCACTGCGTTAATGCATAAATTGACCTCATTGACGGAGATTCTGACGAAATCTTCTCTATCAACATCCACACCGATTGCTCTCAGGTAATCATAATCCAGCGCATTCTCAGTATCTATCACTAAAACTGAACAGTCCTGCTTCTGAGCGGATTTTATCACGTTCCCTAGTACGAATGACTTACCTGACCCGGATGGCCCTACGAGGGCTGTAAGACGTCCCTGTGGTATCCCTTTCCTATAACTACCTGACATAATTTTATTAAGTACAAATGATCCAGTATCTATCCAAAACTTTGGAATACCGTCACCCATTCCTATACCTTCTATTTTTGAAACTTTTGTTTTAAACTTTTGAAATGCACTCATATTAATTTCCTTTAGAAAAGAAAAAGCCGGGGGCTATGAAAACCCCCGGCTTTTTTACATCATCTTACTTCTTTTTGAAACGATCTCTAATCTTAGCTACCGCATCACTTTCTACGACAGTCTCTGTAGATGGTGAAACTGCGCTAGCAGCCACTTGTTCAACCACTGAAACTTTAGGACTTTCCACCGTCTTTGGTGTAATAACTTCCTGTTCCGCTGGAGTGTCGCTATGATCTTCATCGTCTTCCGCAACATCTTCACCCGTCTGATGTGCTGACAATAGTTTTTCAACCTTATCCAAACCGGGATTAGGTGGTAGGTATGTTGACAAATCAACAGGCTCTTCCACTAAATGACGATACTCTTCTGGGATTGGACTCGTGCTGTTAATGAACTTGGAATTCAAATCATAAACAGCATATTCACCATCCTTGTCCTTTCGGATGATAAAGTTATTACCGGCATCAAGATCCCACGGATTACTATTCATTGGGTCTATCTCGTCGGTCATCTGCGCCATCATCTTCTTGAGCAACTGATTGCCTATGAAAGTCTTTATGACTTTACCCTTGAAGGTTTCGCCAGTTTCCGGATCAGGTGGTAATGGGTCTTCCAACACTAACACACGAACTGCTGCGGACTTCTTACGATAATAATACTTACCATTCTTACTCTGCTTGCCTTCCTGCTTGTAATATACTCTTGAAAGTTCACAAATAGGGCACTTTTCGCCATATTGTGTTAAACAAGGAATTGTGCGATCTTTTCCTGCGATTGACAAAGTGTGTGTCAATTTTTCAGCGAAAAAGATATTTGGATTATCTTGATTAGCATCTTCCAATAATCTGATTATTGCGTGCTGACCAACTTCCATATTCCAGAATGGATATACATCCTTACTTCTCTGATTATTATCGTATGATGATTTCTTTTCTGTTTGTTCTTTAATATGCTTCTTTAAATCTGCTAATGTACGTCTGCTCATAATAATTCTCCTATAGTCTATATTATCTTCTTGCAGTCTCGTCCGATATTCTGGACATTAAGTCTAATTCATTTCTCTTAACGCTACCTATATTGCCCTACATTCTGTGCGTTGTCAAATGTAGTTTTTATTTGAGAACCCCGGCACCTATTAATTCGTCGGATAATCTCAAAATATGTTTACACACTCCCGGTTCTCTCGTTGGGTTGCGTAATGGTCTATCTGTCTTCTTTATATATGGTTCCGGTGGATCGCCGAACAAAGAATCGTCTTTTTGATTCCAAACAGAGAACATATAATAAAAATCTAAACAAGTACAAGATACTGATACGGGCCAGCGATTTCTTTTTATCGAATAAATATAAAACACATCGTTACGTGTCTTTATTTCGACTTTCCATCTATTATCCTGTTCCACGTATGTCACACGATCAAACATGATCGAAGTCTTATATTTATTCAACTTTGTCCGTGTATTTGCAGTAACCAATAATTTTTTATCTTCTACATACGGGATGTATGTCAAATTATCAACTAATACCTGTCTTGACTTTTGATCTCTTGGAGTATCAAAAAGCAAATTAGTATTAGCCTTCAAATAGTGAATAGTAGATTTTTCGATTAAAATATTTTCCATATATGTATTTATCATGCAATCATGGGAAGTGGTAATTCATCTTCCTCCGTATTAGAAGTCTTCCAATCGTTTTCCTCGACATTCTCAAACGTATAGTATATACCATACGCTCTATCATCGAAATCACTCATTTGTTCTATCATTCTTAATATTATTAACATTGCCATAACTCTGTCATCGTTAGCCCCCGGTTGCGCTTGATATGTCTGTCCAGTTCTAATATATCTTTTACATTCGGTCAGAAACTCTATGGAATTTACTTTTAATATTTCATTTTCAATTACTTTTTTAAGTCGCAAAGAAAATTTCATCTTATTTCTTAAATCCGTGAAAAATCCAACACGAACTTTTCTGACATCACTTTTTGATGCCGCCTGAATTAATCCAGCTTGTAATTCGCCTTCATCGGTTAGATACAGCGCTGCTATTCCCTCACCAACACCGTTGTTTTCAAATGAGAAGAAAACTGTAGCACCGAAACTTGCAATATAGTTACATATATTTTTAATTTTTGCATACACCGATGCAGAGTCTAAAATGTTGGTCGTTACTTCCATAACTTGTTCTAATGATGGGAACTCCACGACTTGAATAACGCTGTAATCCAGTCCCGTTCCTGTAGCTGGGTCGCAACCGACAAGATATGTCATTTTAGGATTTATATTTTTCCACAATTTTTCTCCAGCTATCTCTAGAACTGGAATTTTATTGTGAATAGAATCTTCTAACTTCTGTAATACATAATCTTCAAACAGTGTGCCAGACGCTGTGATGAATTTACATTCATACTCCTGATCCCATAGGCGTTGACCAACTTCTCGTATTCTTTCATTTTTAAACTGTTCATCTCTTCCCGGAACAGCATTCCACGGTATAAACATATAAGCAAAATCATTATTCCCTAATTCTGCACCCCTACATAATTTTGAATATAAATCGGTGTCGCCATTTGGAGTTGATGTTATTATACATCCACCACCAGTAGCCAGTGTTGGCATAATAGAACCCCAGAATTCTTCTTGAATATTTGGCCTGACAAACGCTAATTCGTCACAAAATAGTAAACTGATTGAAAGCCCACGACCGGAATTTGGTGTAGTGGACAATGATATTATTTTTGAGCCATTATCAAATGCCGCTGTATGTTTATTCCACGCATCATCAGATATGCCACATTTGATATGCTCTGGAACCTCCAAATACATTTTTTGAATTCTGTCAATGATTTCCTTCGCTGCACCAGAGTCTTTCGAAACACACAACACATTAACATTGTCTGTAAACATGGCAAACCATAATAAATATGCAGCTACAGTTTGACTTTTTCCACTCTGGCGTGCTGAGCGGACGATACTTTTTTTCTTAGAATGAAACATTCTAATCATGTCTTTTTGAAAATCAAAAAGCTTGAACGGCACGATACCCTTTGTTGGATGTTGTACTTTGACAAAAGTATCAATAAAATATATTGGATCTATACGACATTTGGCCAATTGCTGGATTTCTTTCATTCCATATTGAACTTCTACATTGGCTTTTTTAATTCCATAAACTTTTCTACCCATACTTCACCAAATAATATATGTTATTTATTTGGTGATTTTTTTACCGTACTATCAATTCAATCCAATATATTTTGTATATAACGCTGGTCGTCTATCTAGTATTCTCATTATATCTACAACTTTGTTTTTATCCATCATACTATAATTATCGAATAGAACTACATCGACAATTTTTCCTCGCAAATAATCTACATGATTATTCAATGATGTACACTGAACCGAAGTTTGCTTTTGCATCTGTCTATTAAGTTCTTCTGTTGCTGAAACTATGACAACCTTCTGCTTCTGATTTTTATATTTCTTTGCAATTTCTAATAAAATTGTAGTATTACCATGACGTCTAAATCCACTTAGTTGGAATACTGGCAATATTGCGTATTGTGACTGATCACCAGAATACATATCATCATATAATTTTAATAAAGCTAATACACTCTTTTTATATTCCGTATATGGATTGTCTTTATGTGAGACTGAAGTAGCTATGAATTTAATATAGTCACTCTCGGCCAAATTTGTAGCAATATGGACCATAGTTACTTTTGCATCTCTTACTATGGTTTTTTTGTTTTCATCTATTAACGTAAAATGTTTTAAAGTCCCTAATTGTTCTAATATTATTTTATGTAGTATTGGGTCTTTACTTTGTATGGATATTTTATAATCCATGTCCATAGTTTGAGATACTATAAAATCCTCTAATTCAATAGACGTGCCATTTAAAATTAATAATTTATCGTTCATTATATTTTCCATTTATAGTTTTTTATAAACGCCATTTACCATTAATAATATTAATTAATGTTCTTGTTCCATTTGGATAAATTATGCAGTGGGTATGAAGCCATGATGACGGCCCCTTTCTATATTCAAGATTTAATTTAGAACTTACTCCAACTTGGAAACAGCCTTCATATATCGATGGACTGTGACTATGCGCTATAATTGTCTTGGGACCAATTTTACTAAAACTTTTTACGTTGCCTTTAGCGCCATTGGGACCGATATCACCATGGAAACCGATTTCAATTCCATTGATCATAAAATCTTCATCACGTTTTAGAAATTTTGTTCTATCTATACATTTAAGACCAGTTTGTGATTCTGGATTTGATGCCCAAAATTCAAATGGTTCGATGGTGCTATATCCAGTATCAGTTACTTTTATATTACAACATTGGTGATATTTCAAATAGTAATAAAATCTTGCATTTTCTGGATCGTTTTTGGGTTCTGACCTCATAAGCCATTTTTCTAAAACTTCATCGTGATTACTACGCACAATAATATTTTTGGAAAACGACGGAGTGGTTTCATCTATATAATTTGCTGTAATTTGTAATTCTGCTTCTACGTTGTTTCTAGCAATTAAATACGGATCATTAGTTTTTGAAAATGTATGTTTAGCATAATTTAAGATATCCGAATCATCATGATGGTGATTTCGCGCATATCCATCGTTTACATCATGTCGTACAATATATTTTGGTTGTAGTTGATTAACTATAGAAAATCTATCAATATAAGTCGCCTTTTTTACTTCTTCATTAGCAAATATAGCGTGTTCGTCACCAGTAACTAACGCAGTTATATGTGCGTTAGTTACGCTATTACCACTATAGAATTTATTAAGATCATAGAATGATCCATCTATATTGTCTGCGTGTATATGTCTGATATGGAACACGCCATCATCTTCTAGTTCAAGAACAATGGCAGCAAAGTTATGATGGAAATCACCTTTCCAGCCAGCTTTTGAATCAGTATAATTTTTCTCGGTAATTGATCCTGTTGTGGTCAATATCTTTGGTAACTTCTTGTTAGGTGTCGCAACGGTTTTTAATTGAATTTTAGGATGCGCAAAAATCGCGGATGAACAGTGAGTATAACTATCCAACCCCGTCAAAGGTTCTACCGCTGTTGGTTGAATTTTCACCTTTCCAATCATCATAAGAGAATCGGTAAGTCGGACATCATCTTCTATCAAAAATTCTTTTATCTGTGGTGCCCACCAATCGTCATTCTTGTTATTTTGAGTAAATAAAGATGTTGGGTTTTTATATCTATACGGTATGACCAATAACCTAGCATTGTTTATTTCACAATATGATAAAATAGAGTTCAAAAACTTTTGATGAATGGGAGTTGCATTTTGTGCAGACGTAATTACATATCTATTATGTTGTAATTTACTTGAGTCACTTACTTCATGTCGTAGTATTGAATCGTTTAATTTGTCCAATTTTAATTGGTCTATCTTAGCATTCCCAGACTTCATTTCTGGTAAATTCATGCCGGTTTCTTTAAGAACCGCTAATCTTCTACGTCTTACACTGTCCAATTGTATATTTAAATAATTAGCAAATTGCTCCTTGGTAAAATTCAATTTATACGCTTCCAAATACAGTCTTATAAATTCTTTCTGTGATAAAGTCTTTCCAATCATTCTTCAATATCTCCGTCTATTATAATCGCACCACTTTTTAATTGTTCTAACATGGCATTTCTATCCATGAAGACATTATTATTAACAATCTTATTAGCGCCACCGGGTTTAGATTGTTTCTTAGCTAATTTGTCTTTTTCTTGTTTTATCTTCATTTTTTGTTGGATGGCAGATAGTGCCGTCCCTAGAATTTGGTTACTAACCTCACCCAATCTAGCCTTTTGTCTAGGATCACCGACCCTATCCATTTCATCCCGTAACATATCAAAAGCATTTAACGCTTCTTTCTTTATTTCGGAAAGTTCATCTTCGATTTCTACATCTTTATCATCGTATGTTACATGTGATACGGATTGTTCATCTTCCCTTTCTGTATGTGTCATTAGAGTTGAATTACTTTCAATCCCTAAAAACTCTTCCATGGGGTGATCGGTCGCAACCGTTACTTGTTTTTTTGCCATTTATATTAATCTTCTATATAATTAGGCATATTTATCGGCATAAATTTAGTATTTTCTATATGCCTTAGTTCATCTGTTATTGATTTACCTCTAGACGATTCATACCATTGACCAAAAGTTAATAATTTTTTTTGATAAGTTTCAATGTGATGAAGATCCACTCCTAGCAATAATAATTGTCTACAATAGAACGAACAATAATCCCTATACTCCAATAACAAATTATCTCTATCAATTTTCATTTGATGATGGATCGACTGGTGGTGCCGCTGGCACAGGCGGGGATAATTCGTCCTTAATCAACTTCTGAATTTTAGCCTGTTGAGTAGCAAATGCTGTTACATATACCTTCATCTCTCTTTCAAACAGAACTAATTTTTCTCTTAAATAGTCATAGAACTCAATTTCTTTGCGAACTTCTTTCGAGAATTCGTCCACTGGTATCATCTTATCTTTGTATGTAAAATGTTTGGTTTTTTCGATTTCCATTTTGATCCTTTATTTGTCAATGGTTACATATGATTCTAAATCATCACTCATCAAATTCTGCATAAATGAAGTCATCTTTGATAACTTGTCTATGTCAGATTTTATTTGTTGCTCTTCGTATTGTAAAGTATTATTGACACCCGTGTCAATGTCAAGGAATTCTGCCACCAGTGGATTATGTGTTATTCGTTCATCATCGTCTTCAGTTACCATTCCACTTTCTATCAGATGTTTTATGTGCTTCTTTCTATCCGATAATGATGCAACAAGTTTCATCGGACCAGCCATATCAGTAATTTTCAGTGTCGATGTTGAATACTTCAACATTGCTTGTTCACCAACGCCGTCAGAATATCTAGTCTTCAAGAAGAATATTAACAATTCTCCTTTCATCTTCATGCTATCGCTCATGAATATGGAGATATAATTGTCAACGGTATTGACTTTGGTGATACCACCAGCAATAACTGCTTGTGTTGGTGCCGCTTCTCCTATAGCATCTCTGGTCTGTTGCGATGCAGATACACCAATCATATCATATTCAAATATTAATTCAGCAAGCTCTTCGGTCTTGTCCTTATCTTGTTCTGATACTGATAGTTGCTTCTTACCACCATTTGGCGACATTTTATCCAAATAGTCTACCAATAAGACATCTGGAACCTTTCCATGTTCAAGTTCATATTGTTTCAAATACGATCTAATATCGTTGGTAGTATGCCTACCAATCATTCTTTTTATGCGTAAAGAACCTACACCATTGTTTCTAGTCTGAATGATACTAGAAACAATTTTTGGAATATTATCTCGCCACTCTTTAATAGAATAGTTTGTTAAGATTGCTGCGGCACGCAGGAAAATCTGATCTTCCGGTAATTCCAGAGATATGTATAAAACGTCTAAACCTTGTAATGAATAATTCACAGCAAGATTGGTCATCATAACTGATTTACCACCGCCAGAATTTGCGGAGAACAGGGTCAACTGTTTTCTAAATAATCCACCACCGAGTCTTTTATCTAAATCTGCAATACCAGTAGTGTATCCTACTGCTTGTTCTTTTAATTTCTCAAATGAGGACTCTGGGTCTTGATAAAAATCCAACCCCAAATCTACGGCTAGCGATATGCTAGTAGCCTTCATTATGGCTTCATATAAAACAGATAGATTTCCCTTATCCACCTCTGGCATGCTCTCAGTCACAGCATTCCTAACCGCTCTCTGTTTACAGAAGAGTTCTATACTATCACACGCAAACTTATATTCACCCTTTGTCACGGTCTTGACGGCAAATGGCTCTCCGTCCACATCAAATTTAGAATTTAATATAGACGGGTCTACGATATCATTATATTTGGAATAATAGTCTTTGATAAAAGCCACGACACCCTTCAGTTTAGGGTGAAAAAATGCTGGGTCTACTATAGAATTACATCTTGTAAAAACGTCTTGTGATGATAGTAAATGTGTTACTATCAATCTCTCTTCTTTTATATTCATTAAGTTCCTTAAGAGTTTAAGGTTTTATCAACGTCCTTAATTGATACCACTTTTGTTGAATTCACTGTAGGAGCTTTTAATTCTTCTATAGCAGATTTTGCGTTCTTCAATTCTTTACGTCGATCTCTTTCCAAGAAAATCCACTGATTTTTTATGCTAGACCATCTATACAATCGCGCAGCAATGTCGGCCCCTAAATTAGTATATGTAAGTCTATGATAATCACCATCTTGTGGAGTTGCTGGAAATTCATCACCTTCCGTATAGGGTAAACCATTTGGCGGTAATGCGTCAATCCCTAAAGCATCGCGTCTTCTATCTAATTTTTGTAGATTCATGAACGGTCTATCATTACTAAATTGTAGCAATTCGTCTGATAGTTTAGGAACATTGGCGAAATCAGAACCCTCTTGAGGAACCATTGTGTTGGCGTCTGCTTTTATTGTTTGTGATATATTGTGCAAATCCTGATACTTTTCATTATTACCATCATATATGTCAGATAGTCCCATAGTATTAATTTTAGCGGTATTTTTTCCGAAAATATCTCTGGTTTCTGTGGACGCCAATGCTGGTGTGCATATTAACATCTGCATGGTAGGTTTCCAATTTGGTGTATAACTATTCACGCTCCATCCAACTGATTGTACTTCTACATACTTCTTTACTGGGCGTAAGGTAGAAGTGTATTGTGTTTCGCTTGGAAGTTCTATTATATCACCTATGACAAATGGTCTACCAAGTCTAGTAACAGCCTGATCAAATGATACCTCTAAAGCATATTCGTTATCATCCATCAATTGTCCCCATTTACCCATAGTGCTTCTCATGTCTAATGGTGTGTATTGGGCCTTTAGTTTTATAGGTAATAGTGCATATTCTATATCTCTATTTTCTAGAAATATTCTATCTTGTATATTGTAAATATGAGTATCTTCATAGTCCATCATCTGTAAAGCCTGAACGCTCCAATAATCGTTTGGACCGCCATTGAATGTTATAGGACGCAATCTCCACCAACGAGATGGTACAGTTTTTCTAACAGAGATCGTCACCAAACCGTCACAGTCAGGTAATTGGACTACTGCCGCTCCATACCATATCACACCATCATTGGAGCGCTCTAGCCTCGCTGTGGTCACTCTGTTGGTTGAGCAATTTTGTTTTATTCTTATTCTTGTTACATCTTTCTTTACATATGTGTCAATACCATAACGAAGGCGACCATTGTCTAAACGAATTGGGCCAAAATCATACCCAATATATGATTTAGCAGCAACATCTGTTCCAAATTCTTGCGATCTCCACTCTGTTATATACTTATCAAATGCATTCAACGGTTCAAAACCCGGTAGATAACTTGAAGCGATTGCTGCTCCACTACCGGTCAAATCTGTCAATGCTCCTTGTTCGTGCACACCTAACATTTTATATACATTTATATCCGCACCGCCAATATTTAAAGCTTCTTCTATTACTGAGGATATTAAACATGATTCTGGTCCAGTAGATAAATCATATCCAGTGCATAAATTGGATGATGGGCATATTACTCCAGATGGTGTTGTTACGCATGATGGAGTACCGCCACTCGTCGGTGGAGTAGTCGCAATTGGACGACCTTGGTCATCAAGTTCACAGTTACCAACCTGAGTTAATGGATCTTCGTTTGTTATCCCACAATCAGCCCCGGATAAATTTAATTCTTGTTTTGGTGGTAGATTACATGATTGACAGTCTGCCATGGGTTATCCTATTATCAACATTGGCGCAGCACCATATTCATGCAAATTCTGCATAGACCAATCGGTTAGCATCAAACGCAGTTCCTGCTTCTCTGTTTCTGCCTGTGTAATCAATTCTTGCGAATTTAAGGTTGTGCTGCCACTTGGTCCCGGTAAAGTCTGGAACTTGCCTCTAATCTGAGAGAGAATCTGTTTAGCTTCTGCAACCGCCCATCTCTGTAACCATAAATTGGTTTGGCGATCAGTCATCAAATCCTGTTCAGTTCTTTCAAATGTTGCATCAACCAAAACTCTTTCATTTCCGGGAATGATTTGCTGTACTTTTAACTCTCTATTATATTCATACCAACTATAAGTTATTTTTGTAGCGAAAAGAGTTTCTAATTCTTCGATATATGAAGCCACTAAATGATATGTTAATATATCGAAAGTTCCCATGGTGTATAATTGTTGAATTGCAGAATATGCGAATAATTCATTATTACCACCCGACCCTATTTTTAACCATCCGGGTTTCATTCTATGAATAGCCATGATATCAACAATTTTATTAAATCCAACACATTTGTTAGTCATTATATAAGTTTGTTGATTCTTCTTTAAATCTAAGAAAAAATATCCCCTACGAACGGCTGCTCCAGAATATTTTCTCAGTTCTGCAAGTGCATTGTTTATACAAACATCAATTTCTTCTTTCTTCAATTCAACTCTAACAGATCCAGCGCCTAGAGTGCTTCTAATTATTGAATGAAGCTCTCTTCTCTCATCTGGTGAACCATCATCACCAACTCCAAGCTGAAGATAGGACTGACCGCCAGCAAGCCCCGATGCTCCAGAAATTGGTTCATAATAGATAACACGCTGCGTCATGTTAGATAATAAATCTGTATTCTCTGTAACTATTTCGACGCCGTATTGGCAACCAGCATCTCTGGTAAAAAATCTAAGTACGCTTCTACCATCTTTCTTAGTAGGAGCTATCAACTCTACATTAGCAATAGACAATTTGACCACCCATGTAGACCCGTTCCAAGAATATAATTTTTCATCTAATACATTGAACCACAATGTTCCCACTGCTGGAGTTAATGGTACATATGATGGAGTTACAACCGTCCACCCCAAACCATTCCAAATGTTAAGTATTTCCGTTTCAGGATTGTACCAATATTCACCATCCTCTATTTCATATGGATCTTCTAGACTGATTATAGGATCTAATAATGTCCACTCTGAACCATCATATACATAATAGTTAGTACCGTCAAACCAAACGGTATCCGGAGACATATTATCAGGGTCTTGCGGAGAATCTATGTAATCAGCAACTCCACATGAACTGTCGCGGATAACCTTTAAAGTGTTATCATCCGGGTTAAACCATACAGCGCATTCTGGTAAAGTCGCAGCCTCCGATGGGTCCGTATCAGTTCTAAAGAATGTATCCGGCAGAACCCATTGAGAATTAACAACATCCCAGATATACAAATCATCTATCGTTGTTGCGGTATTCCACCACAAATCACATGATTTTCTATCCATAGGGTCGGTAGGGTACGAAGTAAACTCTTGTACAACCCACAACAGGTCTTCATTATCTCTTCTGTATAAAACTCTTTCGGTTGGAACATACCAGAATACAGTGTTAATCGGATATTCTTCATTCGGATCATCACCATCTTCATTCCTTTCCGCATAAACAACAACATTTAATTCTGACCACTGATCGCCAACATATTGATACATCAACTCGTCAGTCTCATTAAACCAAAAATCACCTGTTTCTAAATCGTTTGGATCTTTATCTGATAATAATACTAACTTTTCTTTCCATCGTTTTTCTCTATCATCCCACTTATAGAACAAATCGATAGCATCGTCATACCAGAAAGTATTACATGATAATAATGGTGGTAATAATGGATTTCTAGTTTGTATATAAACACATAGTTTACACCAATGGTTTCCATCCCATTGATACACGTCAGTACCATTAAACCACAATTCTCCACATGATAAATCAGTTGGAGTACTGGATGCATTTATAGTCTCTACCAAAACCCACCCAGACGTTTCATATCTGTAAAGGTTTGTTCCAGACAACCAGTATTCACCCATCTGTGGAATAGATGGATCATTATCAGAAACAATTATTTCAATTGTATTATGTGTTAAACCGGTCCATTGGTATAGTTTAGCATTTGTCTTATCAAGATATAGATGATCTTTTGACGGGTATGTTTCACTGATGATTGGGTTCTCTAAGAGGGCGAACTGTTTATTGAATTCTTTTACCAAATCACCAAAATTAATAGCATTAACACCATTAATATTAACAGTGTACTCTACATCATTTATGCTTATTTTTTGTGTATAATTTGTATGACGCAAACCGGTCTTTAAAGATGGTTTTATTCCTCCAACCACATCTATACCGACATCCTGATATGCTACTATATCTGGTGCACCACCTTCCTGTTCTCCGGTAGGGAGCGAATAAGCATGAACACCTTCTCTATGATATCTACCAACCTTATCAACAGCATAAGCAGAAAAATAATATGGAGTTTTTTCCAACACGTTATTTACAACTAATCTAGTTGTTGTTTTATTGTGATAGAACGCTCCAACTACTAGGGCACCGTCAATTACATCACCAACATGTAAATTTTTATCCGCTGTTGGATCATAAGAATAATACGTAGCATCAGTTGGAGATGTTGAAAGATAATTTGCAGCTTTAGAATTTACAGTAATGACTATTCCGTCATATGCGCCCGGAACATCTGAACCGCAACCCGCCGCTGGTGCTGGAACATTCCAAGTAAGAATAGCCGTATTATTTGCGCCACGCTCATACTTAAGAGTGATCTCTCGCCCCTCTTTTATAATAGCGTTAGGAGCGTCGGCAAAATTATCATAGATACCCATTTAATAAATCCTAATATATAGGATTATTTATAGATATCAATGTTCAATAACGTTGCCTTTATATGTCTGCCCAGCAATGTCACCATTTAAATCTCTCAATGACCTCTCAGCATCTCCAACTAATGCAACCAATAATAAATTCATAATCAAAAAGAATGTATTAGTACGTGTCTTATTATTAGTATAAACACTAGAATCGGTCAATATTGTAACATATTCATTAATCATTCCGAAATTTGGTGATGCCCAATTTTTAAATTTGTTAATAGCGGCTACCGGTATTTGTTGTTGAGAACAATCGGCAACCCACGAATTTATAGAAGACACCATAATGTTGCTAATCTCAACGCCCCATCTATCAGAATCCCAATCCTCCATATTCATATCAGTTATTTCCATGCATGTTTCATAAAAACGTTTAGTCAATAGATATAACATATCAATAAAGACTTGTTGTTTTACCGGAGTATCTGGGGAAATTTGTAAATTAGGTAATTCAACCATCATTCGATATTGAGCATATCGAAAAAATGGATGATATTTTAAATTTGCTTCATCTTCAACATTTTTATCGGAAAACAAAGGAGCGAATGATTTTTCTTTAACTATAAGTAGATAAGCGAATATTACAATACAAAAGATAAGGAAGCCTCCCCACCCATAAGTAGATAAAAAATCTAATAATTTTTCCATTACTCTTCCAAAAATTTGTCTATAATATTTATTTTACGCGCACAAATTTTCAGATTAAAATGCAGGTCGAATCTACCCAGTTGTTAAATTTGGATATTGACCACGAGGGAAACAATTTAGCGCCCTCATTAATACAGATAAATCTGGCAACCAGATTGTCACCATCTTTTTCCCATGTAACTTCTATAACATCTTTTGGTTTTAATGAAATATAGTCTTTTTCATTATCATCTATGTGTTCTGATACTGGCAATTTACAGTATTTGGTAACATAATACATTTTCTTAATTTTGGCAGCATCTTCCGCAGCCATCCTTAGTACATTTTTAGATTCTATATACTCACTAAATGTCAAAAACATATTCTATCTTCTTTTTTATAGTATTTATATTATGATGGGAGATATTGCTTAATCATCAAATCTTCATTGTCTTTAATACCTAAAGACAAGAATTCTTTGACAGCATTACTACTAGAAGTTATCGCCCACTTATTACCAACATACCCCAATGATCTACCCAGCCCTATACAGCCTCTAAGGTCGTCCATGGTGTTTGCAGCGTGAAACAGTATAGCAGACCTCTGAAAGTTTGAATCCTCCTGTAGACTCACTGTGCCCCCTACAACAGCTAGTGTTCTACCGAACGTAGGAGAATTATACCAAACGACCTTATAACGTCCTTCTGGAATGCATGATACGGATTTTTTATTATCTTCCCATGGTCTTTCAATTGTGAAATATCTATTCTCACCATAGATCAAACGTCCAAAGGCTCCGAATGGTGTATAACCGAATCGTTCTAATAAAATGTAACTCATGTAAATTCCTTAATTAATTCGGAATATTTAGTAACAGTAATTGGAACTATGAAATTATTCTTAAGATGGAATATTCTGAAAATTACATCATTTTCATCAGGTAAAGGAATACACCTAAAAAAATATAACGGGAATGCTTTTGATAATAATATTCCTAATTTATTCGCAGTTGTATAATCGTTAACCTCAAAAGGATAAGATTTTAATATGTTGCCAAAAGCTTGTTTTTGCTCTTCATCAATATTATTAAAAAATTTGTCAATCATCTTTACTCTCATTTTGTTGATATTTATCATTGTAAATTGTTAAAGTACGGAGTTTTTTTACTGTTCTAAATAATTTGTATAGAAATAAGAGAAAATAAATGAAATACACCCGCGAACACATAGAAGGTTTGGTCGTACACATCATACTCGACAAACCACTTGATATAGATGATACATTAGAAATTTATATACAAAAAGAACTTATAAAGAAATTGCACAATGACGGTGTAATAGTATTTGTATCAAATATGAAAACAGATACTAAAAACCACGAATATAATATTAGAGTAATTATTTTTGATTCAAACTTAACATTACAAGATTTCATTATATTATATAATGCGGACACGTTATCTCGCTATGGGGTAAAAAGTTGGGTATTTAGTACGGAAGACATACGAAAAGAAAAAATGGCGTCCGACCAAAAATATGCCGATGTTGTGAAATTCTATTCCGAAAATAATGGGCGCGTGGAACCAAAAACATCAACATATGATTATGACGAAATTAAAAATATAGTATTTAATGTTTGTGATAATAATTTAAACAGAGAAAGTGAAAAGGTTAATCTGTCTGAATTATCAAATAAAATAAAAGCAGCTATTGAACCCGTAATGAAAAAGACTACAGATACATTACATGTATGGACTGAATATGTTGATATGTTGAATAAGAATGGTTTTCATTCTAAAATGGGAGACATAACTATCCATGTTGATATATTCGAAGCTCCATTTGGCAAGCTTTATAACTTTGTATTTGTATATCAAACCACTACAAAAGAAACCATAAAACAGGAAGAAAAACCTCTTGAGGTTTATAATTATACAGAGTTACAGTACATTATAAAACAATGTTGCTCGAATAATATGCCTAATTTATCCAAAGATAAACTCATTAGAGATATAACATTGGCAATCAAACCAAAATTACTATCACAATTACACACAATAGAAGTGATAATCCAAAATGGTTGCTCAGATAATGCTATAGTCGCTAATGTGAACATATTGAGTTACAACAAAAAAATATTCAATATTTTCGTTACATATAAAGCACCTAAATCATTACAATCTGAGGTAGAACCAATGAGCACATCGACAAACAAAAATTATAAAGAACATATCGAAAACATAATACATAAAGCGGTAAGAACTCATTATGACTGGAAAAAATATAAGTCAATGGATGAATATGTTGGTGCCATGGTATACAACTATTGTTTAAATCATGAAGACATTGAGTTCAAAGAAATAACAAACGAAGGAAAATCACTGTTCAATGATTACCAATATAAAGTGACTCTGATGAACTTAAACACTAATATGGAAGAAGGTTTGTTGATTGTTGGAAGTTTCGAAAGAGCCATTCACAATTTAGAAAAAAATTGGTTAGAGCAAGAAGAGATACCTCTCAAAGTACCTACCAAACAATCCACTTCATATGACGGTTCTGATGTTCATTATAATTCATATTGTAGAGTCAAGAAACTATACTCAGGTTATGGTTGCGGTCAACCTAACGAAAAGCTAGAAATAGAACATAAAGAAAACACCAACTACCCGGCATTTTTAACTAAGAGTGATATGGGAATATTAGCAACCTTGACCAAGGTCTTTTTATTACATGGTGATACCACATATGATAATTACGTATTAGAACAAGCTGATCAACTATTACCAGACAAGAAATTTAAGATAGTAAGAAAAGATAAATTGGAAGACTCTTATTTCTATGTTTCCAATCACGCAGAATCGGTATGGTCAAAAGTCACATTATTAGAGCTAGTCAAACCAACCATAGAGAAACAGTTGAATAAAAAGGTTGAAATAGATTATGAACAGTTGCAGATACTGATAAAATCGTACAATGATAATGGCGGGAACATAATGTATGATTATGATAATGATAGGTTGATTGAACGGTTGGACTGAAATAAAAAAGAGGAATGTTGATATCAACATTCCTCTTTTGGTAAACGTTATTTATTATCTATAGTAAATTTGAAATTACCACAATCCCAAAACCTATCATATCCAAGGTTCAACATATTTTGATATTCCGTCAGCTTTTCATCGAACTCATTTGGGAATAATTTTTTAATATTATGTTTAGCAAACTTAAAGCGATGGTGGACAACACCATCTTTTGAATAGTAATAATTTTGATCAGAATCTTGGTCTTGGGTAAATCCTAAAGTTTTATATAAATTTCCAGACTTACTCCAACGTTTATCAGCATAACTATAGATCTGTTTCCATTTATAATTATCTTTAAAATACTTCAGCATTTTAGATGCTGTGCCAACTACATTATAATTAACATCAGATGCAAAACGCGAAAGCTCATACACACCTTCTTCAAATTTCTTTTTCATAATCATACGCGGAGTCGTCATAGTCATAACAGAAACCAATTTATCGCCTAAAAAACATCCAATCTTAATAGGCGAATTGCAATTACCTTGGACATGGTTCGCCAATAGAAAATCTTTCTTTTCTTTATTTGAAATTTCTCTTACCGTACATTTTCTAGCATATATTTTTTGTTTGTTATTCAAACCAACTATATGACGAATTTTCGAAAGTATTAAATTCTTGTGATTGTCCCATTCATGCTCAAAAACTGGAACATAATGAAAGCCTGCGTCTTTAGCTGCTTTATATGTGTTTAGGTTTAATCTTCTATTAAGATTGAACGATTCTTTATTTTCTTCAAATAATAGTAGAGAAAACAATGTATCATTATATTTTAGATCGAAAGAGTGATCGTTTATTTGGAAATTCTCTTCAAAGATATTATTGAATTCTTCTTGAATTGATAAAATGAATTCATAACTCTTGGTCCTATAATGTAAATACTGGTCGAAGATAGGTGGAAACCTATTCACTGACTTAGCCTGTTTGACAACATTTTTCATCGCATCAAGCATTCTAAGATTCGATATATCACCGCATACTTCTGCTGGGATATTCATCTTCCAACAGAATGCTTGAGACACAATATGATCTAAATTATAAACACCTTCTTGCCCAACTCTACCTCGTGGTAAATTATCTGGATTAATTGTATCGATATATTTTTTATAATTTTTTTCGGAATGGTGTCTTACTAATTTTTTATAGTTTTGAAACGATTTATGGTTAGCACAAATAAACTGAAATCTCTCTTTGTTCAACTCATCAAACCGCTTTCTTTTCTTATCATCATTACATGGTCTACAAAATGACCTCTCAGATAATAGATATGTTGGTTTTGTCTTCCACCATCTACCACATTCGCAGTTAGTATTTCTAGCTTCTATTTCATCTAATTTGGTGTTAAATTCTGTAAATTCAAACCCCAGATCAATAAGACGATTTCGCATACTAATATTTTCGTCTTTGTATGTTTCTCTTTTCGTGCATTTTGGACAACCAATCATTCCATGTTTTTTATAATTACCCATTTTTGATTTTGGTGTTGCCTTAAATACGTCCCCACATAACAAACATTTGATGTCATGGTGGTTATTTGCTATGGAGAATTCTCCAACTATCTGTAATCCTATAGTTTCTAAACAATCTGGATATGTTTGATTCATAATTATTCCTTTATTATGTTTAAATCATATCAGTTATTTATTGTAGTGTCAATAGATGTTGACAGCGATAGTAGACCGAAGAATTACCGGACCAATGTAGTAAGCTCCGCTATTACCTAGAATTTAGCAAGTATAGAAAAAGAAAAAGCCCGGTTTTCCGGGCTTTTTCAACAACTTACAACGTTTTAGTTCAGATCACAGGAACTCTAGGTTCTGTACACTTATGCGACCATAGTAGTCAGCGCTATTCCCAAGGGAAGTAGTACTATCAACGAACACAGCCTTCGCATAACGAGTCATTAAACCGACGACTGGGTTATGTGTAACTGGATTCATGATAACACCAGTGCTCATCACTGGAACATATGGACAGTAGAAATAACCAGCGTCCAATTCACCATTACCACCCTTCAAACCAACCAAGATCTTATCGTTTCCGTAAGGATCGGTTGTACCCGGTTCAGCCTGATTCCAAAGATAGCTATAAACCTTCACGCTACCATTCAAAGTACCAGCTAAGAAGTTATTTGTTGGAGCCTTACCGTTAAAATCAACGGCTGGAGCAAAAACAGCCTTCGCAGCAGAGTTAAGAACAGTCACGATCATTGGGCTTACAACCACAAAGTTCGCAGCAGCTTTACGAGTCTTACGTGCAATTTCATTACCAACTTCTGCAATCTTCACGCCCAAGTTAGCAAAACGATCACCAACGAATGCTGGAGCATAAGTTGTACCAGCAGTTGCGGAGAAGTCGAAACCGCGAATTGTACCAGCTAGTGATAACAAATCGTTGATAACTTCTGCGTCAATTTCCTGAGTAATGGTTGCAGAAAGAGCTTTCACAATTTCGCTTTCAATATTCAGATTGTGCTGTGACTTAGCGTCCTGCATGGATTCGATGGTCCAACCAGCCTGTAACTTACGAGTCTTAGCTTCAACAGCCTGAGACACGATGTCCAAAGTGACCTTACGACCACCAGAAGCTTCTAGGTGTGAACCTGAACCACCGTACAAGGAACCACCAACGGTTTCGCCATAAAGGGTAGTACCGGAAGTGTAAGTATCGGAAGCTTGTGAAGAACCCCAACCTTCACCAGTTGCAGTTGCTGCTGCAATATCGTCTGGAGCAGAAGTACCATCGGCACCAGCATATGAAATACCGGATGCACCAGCAGACTGCGCAGAACCAATTGTACCAGAATAGAACTGACGGATTGGTTTAGCATTACCAAAGATTTCATCACCAGAAGCGATATCGTATCCGCCAAACTGTGAACGTGATGCATCATGGGTTACATCTTCAGCATACTTATACTTCATGCTGAATACCTGTGAAACTGGACCGGTCATTGGCTGCACACCGACTAAGTCAGTAGCAATTGTGCCCGGAATAATACGACGAATCAACGGAAGAAGATTCTTACGGAAATTCGCAATATCATGTGCTTGGATTGAACCAGCCGCAGCAGTTTCATTTACCAAGTATTGCTTTGAGTTTTCCAACACCTGATCGGTGATGGCTCTGCGTGACCCGGATAGACCATCAAGCAATTCTGCTTTAGTCTCAGCCCAGCCTTCAGTTAACATTTTAGATTCATCTAACATAAATTTCTCCTGTAGTTAATGTTATGATTTGAGTTTTATTCAATACCAGCTAATCTTCTTAGCGAGCTACGAGCCTGATCATCTAGGACTCTCACTGGCGCTTCGACGCTTTCGCTAACAGGACGTGCTGGCGTATCTCCTGTTTTAACAACCGTTTTTACCTCGGTCACAGGCTTTTCACTCTTATCACTTTCGGCAAGTACCTTTTCATCCTTCTCCGCAGTGTGAGTAGTAACAGCAGTAGCAGATTCAGTTAAAACTCGGCCAATATACTTCTTATAAGTTTCTTCCAACTTCTCAGTTGGTTGAGTCTTTAGAATGGCTTCCATAACTTCTCTACTACGGCCAGCTAACGGCTCCAACACTTCTGCTAATTTCTTAGCATGGGTTAAAGTCGCAAATTCTTCTTTGAGTTTCTTCAACTCTTTATTCTTTGTATTCAGTTCTTCAGTTGCTTCGCTTAGTGCTGACTGAACTTTATTCTCGTCTACATAACGTGCTCTGAAAGTCTGTTCGAATGCTTCGAAGATTTTCATTCCAAGATCATTCTTCTTAGCTTCTTCAATGCTTTCCTTCAATTCTTCAAACTCTGCTGTTAAAGTCATTTCCAGATATTCATCTAGCTCTTTAACCAAAGTCTGCATATCACTCTTTACAGTTTCCTGAAGTTGTTTCTTCATCTTGACTTCTTTCTCTGCAAACTCAACTTCTAAGTCGCGGAAGTTATTAATATCTTCCTTAAGCTCTTCGATTTCCTTGGTGAAAAATTCTTCAGCCTTGGTATCCAATGCTTCGATCAACTTCTCACGATCAGCAATGAACTGTTCGGTCAATTCGATTCTAATTTTTTCTTCAGCTTCTTCTTTAGCCTTAGTAGTAACTTCGTTGATCATGGTTTCGAATGCTGTTTTAATTTCATTCTTGGTGTCTTCAGTCAATACTTCAGCAGCAAGCAATTTCTTTAGTAGTTCATCCATTGTTTTAATTCTCCCGAATAGAAATGGTATTTTCATATTATTTATGTGAGTTGTATTTATAATCAATAAAAAATAAAATTATACTTTTGTAAGTGCTTGATTTATAAGGATATTTTTTCTATAACATTATATAAAAAATTCGAAAAATAACTATTGACAGCAATAAAAAATTGCTGTAAACTATTGTTTTTATTGGATATTATTTTATGAAAAGTAACGAAGTTATAATGATAGATTTCGACGGAACCATTTCACCAATGCATGGTTTTTCTGTTGCGCCGACATTTGAAGTGGTCAACTCTATCAAGAGATTATTCGAAAGATATAGAATAGGAATCTACAGTTGTAGATTTAATAGTGAGATTTGTGACCGTATAGATGGTCAGCGAGTGATAGAATATCTAAAGAAATACGACATCCCATATGATTTTATTCAATATGGGAAGCCGTTGTTTGTTGCTTTAATTGATGACAGGGCGTACAACCCAAACCATATTGGTTGGGAAAATATAGAAAAGAGCTTAATTGTTACATAGCACTGGGATTGCCCAACCTGTTAGTCTGTGGCCAATGATCTAGCCTTTTTGATTATATCCTTATTCACCGTTTTCAAATCTTGAATGAATTGCGCTACATCCAAATCACACTTGTCTAACAGACGCAGGACTGTTGATCTTTGATCCACAAATCCAACCAGAGAAATCTCTCTATAAATCTCCGCGTACATCAAAAACAGTACATGGCATTTAGTTTTTCTAGAAAAACCATATAATGGTTCTCTATCTTTTAATATGTTATAAACGATGAACATATGTGGACTATTTTTAAACGCGCCCCTGAATGCTAGGGTTTTCCAGTTTGTTATAAACTGATAATAATCTTCTTTAGTATTAAAATATTTCATTTTAGTTCTCCTTTGAATAATTGAAATTTTGAAAATAGTTTTCTATCCGCACCATATATTGGTTCGGAACAAATTGATGTTAATTCATTGTTTCTGTCAGGCTCTCTGAATTCTATAATTTTTATACCACTGTCAGTCAGATGTGCAGCCTGTCGCATGAGATCATCCTCGTTCTTGACAGAGCATAAGACAATTGACGGGTGTTTCGCTGTGGGATATTTTTTAGTGCATTCGATAGCAGCATGACAAGACTGTACAGCTATCTGCGGTAAAGATAGGTCTGTTCTCGTTAAGATGTAAAGATATGGATTGTTTTTATGGAATGTATCATCGGACATTGCATCCGATAGTATTGAGTATTGTTTATCAGTTGATTGATAATTGTTTTGTGAAACCTACCAGCCAGTTTTTTCGTTCATTTTATTTCCTTTAAGTTAGTTTAAATGATTTTTTACTATTTCTATGCCTTTCTCGTTCTACATCATACTCTTGCATAACGTATTTATCAATGTTCTTATCTATAAAAAATTCTACTATTTCTGGATAGATCCCATGCGTGCTATGAAGTTCCTCCAACAGTTTACCGTTTAATTCGGACCGCTGTAGAAGCTTTGGTATGATAGTCTCTGCTCTATTCATTAAATATAAAAAATTTTCCTCTTCTTTTAAAATGATATCATCAATCTGCTGATTTGATTCATTTGGTCTGTTAAAACATTTTGGAGGCAAATAATCCCACCTTACACTCTCTCTACTTCTCCCGCACCATATGCACTCGCTCTCCCGCTGATCTGTAGGAAAATTATGAGTATCATTATGTAAACGATGATGACCAGCATGGTATGCATACCATGCTTTTTTTTTACATCTTTCTTGAATTGTGTGTCTTCTTTATATCTTTTGATGATTTGGTTCATAATTTTTCTGTACAAATAACATATGAATGCTAGTAAATCACAAAACAGAAACGCAGTCAATATTGACTGCGTTTCGTTATTCATCACATATTAGTTTCTCTTCGTAAAATTCCATATAAATAGATCAACAACATAGGAATTCGTATGAAATGGTTAACTGCTTCTGAAATTTGTAAGGAACTTAAAATTTCTTCAACAACTCTACATAACTGGAAGAAAGCCGGTAGGCTTTCCATCAAAAAACTGTCAGCTTCTAAGTTTCTTTACGACTTGGATCATATCATGCAAAATGAGATAGATCAAGAAACCACGTCGAACAACGATAATATTCAAAATTCATTGCAAGAAATCTATAGACATCTCAAAATTATTGAAAAAGAAATGCAACTGGTATAAATACAATTATACAAGAACATATGAGTTGAAATGATTACGATAAAGCTTCCATATAAAACAACAGACGAAAACAAAGCCAAAATTCTTGAAATACAGAAAGAGCAAAATCGTCTGTTTGGAAAAGCTTACCAGTTTCAAAAGACGAATCCAACACAAAAAGAGATGACTTGCTATTTGAATCAACAGAATTCAACGTTGGACTCGTGGTTCATTCAGTCAGCTTTTTACGAAGGTAAGGCATGGTTGAAAGCTGATTTAGAGACATATGAAGACAAATTAAGTGATTGGGAAGACAGAAAAAGGATAGCTACTTCGGTTAAAACGACCAAAAAAGCTGCAATTAAAAACAAGAAATTAAAACAAAAGCCATCATTATTTCGAGTTTTCGGCGGAAATAAGTTGAGAAAAGACTATAATCTTGGCAAAATTTCAAAAGATCAATACCAAAAAGACAAATTAGCACCTATTTCTGTCGTTGGCGAATCGTCTAAAAATGGAAATCGTAAATTTTGTTTACAAATTGAGAAGAGTATGGTCATTTTCAAGCCGCTTTGCGGCTTGAAAATTGAATTGTTTCTTCCAAATTTAAGAAACAACTATCAAAATTCATTGGTCGAATTACAAACATTAGCTGAGACAAAACAGATTCCATATTCAGTAAAGTTGGATTCGGAAAACATTTATATTTCATACGAAAAGCCAATTTTACAAAATAAATTCTTTCAAATCAATACTTTAGCTCTTGATTTGAACCCAAATTATATTGGTTTGTCGGTGCAAAATCCATCGCAAGAAGTTATATTTACAAAGCTTTTTGATATAAGTAGGTTGACAGACACCAACAAACAAAACTATGAGCTTTCAATCATAGCAAAATACATAACCAATGTTGCAAAACATTATAATTGTAAAAATTTGGCTGTCGAAGACTTGAGCATCAAGTCAAGAGATCACGAAAAAGGCAAAAACTACAACAAAAATGTCAACAACAAATGGAATAGAAACTTGTTGTTGCAATATTTACAGAAAAGATGCAGGCTTGTTGGTATTAAATTTTTAGAAGTAGCTGCATATTATTCAAGCATTATTGGCAACATGTTGCATCGTGGATTTGCTGATCCAGTTGCTTCAAGTTTAGAGATTGGTCGCCGTGCAACGCACGGCGCAACAAAACAGAAAGATGAGAACTTCTATCCAGATGTATCGATAGGAAATAAGTTTTGCCACCTGTTGGCTGACAAAACAGAAATATTTTCGAATTGGAAAGAAATTTCATCCTTCTTCAAAAAGAAACCGGAATTGAGATACCGGGTTCCACTTCCATCAAGGGAGTGCTTTCAGGCTTTCATTGACAAAAAATCACTTGTTTTTACATGTGATGGTGTTGTATAAATTTATATGACTTGTCATTCAAAAGATATCTTAAAATTGTTCTCATCTGGTGTTTTATACCATGCACCATCCATTTCATCACATAGAAAATTCTCTATGTTTTCTAATTGTTCCTCAGAGTATTTGGGGTTTCGTCTTGCTCTGAACAACTCCAGCATTAAATTAAAATATTGAAAAGAATTTTCGTTCATTTTATTTTATCAAATTTAGTGGTAATGATGCGAATCGAACGCACATCTAAAGGTTTATGAAACCTTGGCTCTACCAGTTAAGCTACATTACCGATTTTTGGAATAAGTAGGATTCGAACCTACGGAGCCGTTTTTTAGGCGGCTCAAAAGTTTAGCAAACTTTCGCAATCGACCACTCTGCCATTATTCCGTACTGTTATTTATACATGTGACTCTTGGGAAAGTAGGACAATTCATGTTATTACAAACATAACCCATCGACTGTGACAAATCTATTCCACATAGATTGCAAGTCATTTTTTGATGGTAACCCCAATCTCTCAACGGTACGCTAAACGGGCTTACATATGGTTGTACCTGCTTTTTCCTACCTTCTAACTGATCGCGCATATCCACTAATTCATTAATATCAATCTGTTGAAGCTGAACGTTGCGTTTTGCGTCAGTCAATTCCAACTCCAACTGTTCTACTATTTTTTGTAGTTTTAGTAGATTCATTGATTTGTTGTAAATCTCTTCGGACAATTCTAATATTCTTTTAATATTATCTTCTGATGACATTTCTAATATTCCATTTTCCTTAATAGTACTCTACATTTTTTATGCTGTCAAATGGATACGGGAGCCTCTGTCTCCCGTTTCCATTAACTATCATAATATAATTGATGTTAGAATGTATATGAAGCGCCTAACCATACATTATCATCGATCCCTTCGAGTGGTTTATCACCACCAAAGGAATAACCGACATTTACATCAAGTTCTCGCCAAAGATCGTATGATGCATAAACCTGAAAATTGTTCCATTCAACATTGGAAACCCCGTAAGCATCACCATCATAACTAATGAAGCTACCTGATGCACCTAGCAATAGTTCCTGTGTAAACGGTCGTCCTTCAACGCCTACGGCGAAATAAGTATCAGTATTCACATCGTTTGACAAGCCCTGACCAATCTCACCATAAAAATATGAGTACTGTCCTCGCGCACGCAATTCAGTATAATCATCATAATAACTTACAGGATTCAACACTCTCGCTAAAGAGACTGAGTATGTAAAATCATTCCATACTGCTCCATAACCAACCTGAAAATCAGTACGCACTTGTGTATTGTCATTTAATGGTGTGACTTCCACTGTATCGAAGTCACCAGATACATACACACCATCCCACACAACGTTATCAAACAACAACCCTAGACCTACAGTTCCCTGTGAACCTGTCAAGTCCTGACCACGATATACAAAATCTGTTCCTGCACGAAACACAGCAGTTGAATTACTTTCAGATGCTACCGCAACTGTTGATGCCAACGCTAAACTAACTGCTAAAATTAAACTCTTCATCTTATATTTCTCCTATAGAAAGATGTACTACAGTAAACAAAAAAACATCACTTGTCAATCTATCATGTCAACAATTTTTGACAGATAGTGAATCCCAAATCCCATACTTATTAATCCAACTAATATTTTTAATGCGACAATGACACTTAGTTCGGTAAACAATACCATTATTGTTAACCAAATAGGTGAAGTCATTACTATGACGATGATGAAACTTATTAACGTACTAAAGACTGGGTGGATCATATTTATATCCATAATTAAATGCCGTACCACCTGCATGATTAAACCCATTGTTGGTGTACATAGTTTTTAATATATCAGAACTTACGGATTTGTCAAGTGGCATTGCATCTAGACATAAAATTAGATTATTATCGTCGCAATATTGCTTTACCATCTCTAATAACTTCTTCGCATAACCTTTTTGTCGGTGCTCTGGAAATACTCGTAATTCTTGTAAGTATTTGATTTTGTTAAAGTTTATATCTTCAGATATTCCATACGCTGACCTACTTATAGCGGATTTATTACATTCTGATAATTCGGCATATCCTATGTTTTCAATTGATATCTTCAAGTATCTTCACCTTATCCCAAAAAGCTTCAGCTTCTTCAATCGTTTTACAGTTGCCAAAATTATAAACTGGAATATTGAGACTTTTCGCTAAGCGAATTGCCGTAGCAGTCCCACCAGCAGCGTCTTGCGCGTCAACAGTCCAACACAACACAAAAGATGATAGAATCTCATCTTCCAAAACGCCCTTAATTTGATGTACGTTTCTTGAATGTAAACGCACACCAGCATCTGTTAAACATGCAAAATGTTGCTCAGATATTATCGTTTTCAATATTTCAGTAGCTCTTTTATCAAAGGTTAAAGTGGATGTATTTTTATTAAACTTTTTCCACGGCAACCATATCTCTTTATTATCTCCTGCGCCAGCCTCAAATGCTGCATCTGCACCATCTGCACCACCTGATCTGAGTGTATAATACGGTGATAATTCCTTAGCTATTCTTGTAAATAGCTCACATATAAATGCTGGTGTCTGTCTTGAGCCCACGCCGGTAAAATATTTCATAATTTTGAAATCTTCTTTTTCATCAGAGTTATAAGTGAATAAAAATCGTGCACTAAAGTAATGTTATTGCAATAGTATTCGCATATGAATTCGACATTACCATATTTCCAGAATCCTTTAGGACAGCACACAATCATTTCTTTACCATATGTTGCCATAGCGCCTAGTTCCAATAGTGAAATTGGAGATTTTGTAGATTCTTCAAAATTTATGACAATTAAATCCGACTGAACCAATCTAGTCCATTCCCATTGAACCTGAGATTTGAACCTCGGATCTTTTGTTGTATTACCTATTGAATTATCCCAATCTTGTTTGTATGGATTGTATAAGCTTACATCTCTACCGGAAGTGGTATTGATATCTTTCACAGAATTGAAAATCTCTTCTTGCCATCTACGAGCCTTGCCCATTTCTATAGATCCTGCAAGAAATATCTTATAGTCCACCACTTCATCTTTTTCATTAATAAATGGTGAGGGAGTGTGCATGCTGATCATATTAATACCTCTTTGAGTTTTTGTACCATACACCCTTGAGAATAAAATTACAAGAAGGATTAAATTCTTGTGTCATTTTAGTTTTCTCGTCGCATGAACATATTTGCTCGTCCATTTCAGAATGTTTAATCATTCTGTCTTCAATCTTACCACATTTTTCACATTTAAAAGTAAATATCGGCATATATTTTTCCTGAACATATAAATACAGTAAATAAACTATATTAGGAGTTATTATGTCACTATTGCGCGAAACTGTCAACGACTATGTTGTAGATCGTCTTGAGGATGCTTTGTCCAAAATTGAAAAACGATGCGAAAATATTATCTTTACATATCATAGAATGTTAAAGGAAGGTGTTACTGATGACCTCCCGTTAGATATTGATGGTTCTATAACAGAATTAGAAAAGAGACTTAAAGCTGCATGGAGAGGAATCACTATTCTTAAGAAATTCCCTAAGAATTCTGAATCCTTGGTTTTACATCGAAGACGCATATTTGATAATATGGGCAAGATTAAGAAATTAATGGTCACATTAATGAAAACTATGGGCAACCAAGTTTCTCAAGATGAGACTGGCGCACTGATGCTATAGACTCTGGCCAACGGCTGCAAACACAGGCTTCAGCTAGACAGCCTCAACAACAGTTTACTCAACAGCCACAACGTAGAATGGCTTAAGTAATAAAGAAAAACCCCTCGGTCGAGGGGTTTTTTATAAGCAACTGATCAACCTTTTTAATTCTTGTTTATCCATCAAAGGGACGTGAGTATACATAACATGGTTCCATTCATCGTCGGTAAATCCTAACATATGCGCTGTAATTGCAACCTTCCTTGATATTTTATATTCGTATATAATCATATAATCAAAATAAGAAACGTCTTCATCCGAAGATGTAAAATATCTATGATATATTGGTAAATAGTCACCATTATGTCGCTTCCAAGTTCCATTATTGCGATCATTTATAAAACTTTCACAACTTTCTATTACTTCTGATATGCATCTCTTAACAGCGCGATTATCGACCCACCTTCTACCGGTATCACAAAAACCACATCCTACAATTTTATCATTTCTGATTAACAGTCCCCATGTAGGTAAGGACATTTTACTCTTCCACTATTGCAAATATATTATCTTCATTAATCATCAAATGACCGCCATCTACCTTCATTGCTGATTCTGGCTTATATAAAATTACGTCACCCGGTCTTACTGATATGGTGATTTCTTTCTTTAACTTTTCATCATAATAAGATTCTGCGGCAGAGATTACTGTTGCAATTGCAAAATCTTCCGCTTCACCTTTTTCCAAAAGAAGGATACCACCATCGGAAACGGTCTTCTTATCTTTTCTTTCTATTAAAATGTTTCTTCCTATTGTTCTAATTTTTTCAGTCATGTAATTTTAATCCGTAGTAGTAATTGTAATGGCTATCTTTATAACTTGCATCTTTATATATGGGTTCTTTTAAATGAAGTTTTTCTTCATGTTGGTCATATGATGCAACCAATCCTATATTCCATACATCAGCATACGAAAATATACAAAATTCTTTGTTTGTGCTTCCTTCTGGTAATATAACTATATTATTGGTTTCACCTTCTATGAAGGACAAAAAGATTCCGTTTGTGTGTGACTTTATTTTATCAAAAGTTTCTTGATTTGAAACAATCATTAAATTTGGTTTCTTACCAATTTTTGAAACCAAGTTTGCAAAACATGGAAGGACTTCAGAATTTACAGAGTTGTATCTAGAATTAGTTATTCTGTTTTTATCTTTCAATAATTCATAAAATTCTAAAAATAATAAGTCTTCACGATTTACATTTACTGTTGATATAATCTTGTATTCCTGAACATCGACTCTAACATCATAGATATTATCGATTCCGCGTCTAGATAATACGTATGATTGTAATGGATTAAATAACATTTTATAATCCTTTTATAGTAGTTGTAAGTGACCAGTGACATTGTCGATCAACTCTGATATGTCCGGGCCAATCGCCAAAGCCGTTAAAGTTGGCACTCCGTTAAACTCCGTTGCTCCAGAATCTACTATCTTACTAACATACAAATCAGACGCTTTAGCTAAATCATACAACTCTAACATTTCTTGTTCCGAATCAACGCTAACGCATATTTTAGTAAATTTATTATCTATCCAATCCAATTCTTGTCTCGTAAACAAAACTTCTCCGGGTCTATCTCTTAATTGTTTAATTTTATCAATTAGAAATACATTTGAAGCATGTGCTGCCTGTGCAGCAATCTTTCCCTTACGCATATTCAAATCTTTTCGAATGACTAATACTTGCTTAACGTTCATAAACAATGATCCTATTTGAGTTAAATCATATATCATGAATTCAAAAATGTCAAATGTTTCGAAACGTGATAAATAAATATACAATCAAACTGGAGTTTTATAAAATGCGCATAGATACTTTACTAAACGAAACACAATTTCTACCATCAACAGATACTATTTCATTTTCTGACTTAACCCCTATTCAGTTAAATATACTAAGAAAATTGAATGATGGTTTATTGGATTATGAAACTGCCACACCACGCGAACAGTTAACCATAGATGAACTGGAAGATTTAGGTTTAGTTGTACAGGGTATGTTAAGCCCTGCTGGTGAGAAAATGGTGGATGTTGCGAACTCTTCTGGATATTCTTCTTATGCTAGAGAAGCTGGTCAAAAATCTGCTAAATTGAGTAGTTTGAAAGGTAAAGCTCCATCTGAGATGGATGACGTGGAATCTGATGAAGTAAATAGCGTAAGATTCTAATAATATTTAATTGTTACAATAAAAAACCCGCCTCTCGGCGGGTTTTTTTGTTTTATCGTTTAAAATATGTTATCTATTACCAATACTTTTTATAAAATTAGTTATTTCTTTAGCGAAAAATTTCTGCGCAGATTTATCGTGTTGAAGAGCTTCGCTTAATGTTAAAACTTTTCTTCCAGACTTATCTAAATCCAAACTTTCATAGACGGACATTGGTAAAGCGCCCGGAGCAGAAGGCGTAATTACTGAGTCAATTGTTACAAGTCCGAACGACGAAACTGTACCATCCTCTGCAACTTGACCTGTACCTCTACTCGAAACACCAATTTTAACACCAGTCTTTAATAGGTGATGTAAGATGTTGCCCATAGGAGTTTCTACTATAACCTTAGCCTTACCAACAGCATTAGTACCATCCATATACATTTCTGTAATAACATGTGATACTCTATCCATATTAATATTCAAACTATTTGGATGATCCGCTTCACCGAATACACCACCATATTCTTGGATTCTTTTTGAAAAATCCAAAACAGCAGTATTCATTTCATGTAATGGATATTTTCTTTTATTTCGGTTGACAATATCTGCTTGCATAAAAACACCTTTTAAAAACATGTTTTTACTTTCGCCATCCACCCCTTCAAGGATAGTATCAAGACTATTTCCAGTGCTTTCTATTAATAATTCATTTTTCATAATTAAACCTGCTGTCCAAATTGTTGTTCAATAAACTGGAACAGTTGTTCCACAGTATAAAACTCTTGCTTGACTCTTCCGTCAGCACTAATGAAAACAATAGCGGAATCGTCGTCAAGTTGATTGACGATTCTACCTACAACTTTACCATTTACAACGACATGATCACCATTTAAAGATACATCATATTCGCTTTCTTTTAAAAGTTGCATAAATTTCTTGAAATTCTCTGATACTTGTTTAGTTTTTCCACCAGTGGCTAACACACTTTTAGTTTTCTGAATTGAATATGCCTTTATCGCTTCTTGAGCAGATGCATCATCATTTCCAATTACTGAATTGATAAATTTTGTTAGTAACTCTTTCTTGTCCATTTTTAAATCCTCATTGTGCATTGGTTGTTTGTTGCATATACTTCACTAAATTTTCATGATGGTATTTGGTTTTCATTTTTTTACGCTTCTTCGCGCTTTCTTTTGACTTTTTTGATACATCATCTGTATGTTCGCAACCGCAACCACTATCAAGTATGTCACTTGGCCCAACATATTTCTGTTCCAAAAACGTTGAAAACTTTATCACTCTCCACCTCCAGAACCTCCCGCTGAACCTTCTCCAGCGGAGGTTGAAACTGATGTGCCACTGTAGTTGCCTACACTATTCATACCATACTTACCCTTCTTTAATTTATGACCTTTTTTAGCAGTCTTAAACGGTTGGTCAACTGTTGGTAATTTTGTGCAATCATCTATGGCACTATCATTTCCGGGTGAGACTATATTAAGTAATTTCATTACTTTTTAAACTTTTTGAAGAAGTCTTTCTTATCTTCTTTCTTATCATCGTCGGAATCATCAGAATCGTCGTCTTTCTTCTTAGACTTCTTGAAGAAATCTTTCTTACCCTTCTTCTCATCCTTTTCATCATCTTCTGATTCGTCTTCATCTTCTTCAGAATCATCATCGTCATCTTTTTCATCATCTTCTGATTCGTCTTCATCTTCTTCAGAATCATCCTCATCATCTTTCTTTTTGGAATTACCTTTCTTATCTTCATCATTGTCACAACCTTCTTTTACCGGCTTCTTGAATGTGACTCCTACTAACTTTTCTAAGGCATGGATGACAGCATCACATTGTTCCTTACCTTTAGCGCAAAGATTCTTAGCGCAAGCACCAATATCCTTTTCTGAACATTCTTTAACGCCTGCTGCCTTAGCTAACTTGGATAGAAATTTAACTTTCTTATCACCATCTGCCTTTTTGAATAGACTCTTTATACGTGCTACCATTTCTTTAGTAGACATCACTTCCTCATGATCTTCGTTGATCATTCTGGCTGATTTTTCTGCAATGACTTTACGAAGAGCGGCAACTGCCAAGTCTTTTTCGCCTTCAATTGCATGTTCAACAAATAGATTTAGATATTTCATATTCTTTTCCCTTGATAGAAATGTTTACATTATTTATGCGATTTTATTTTTTATTGTTCATTTTATTATTGGACGGTGGCTTTCCGCCAGATGGTGGTGTATTTTTTCCACCTGTTGCAGCTTTAGTGTCGTTCAAATCTGTAGATTCCGTACCGCCTAAAGTAGTACTATCACCACCTTCGGTATCTTCTAAATCACCTTCTCCACCAAAGTCGCCAAAACCTCCACCGCCACCTAGAACACTACCGGAGCTTCCACCGAAACCACCCTCAAAACCACCTAATTCGGCTTGATCCGGGTTGTATAGTTTTGGTAAATCTCTATCATCGCCATTAACATTCAAGCCAAGCTCACCACGCTTCAGCTTCTCATTCATCTTGATCTTGTTCTGAGATAGTTGTAGGTATTCTTCCATTGCAAAACGTTTCGCTAGTTCTGGAATACCAGAAGCGGTTGAATAGTTGTTTAATAGTTCAGCATCCATCAATTGTTTTCTAGAAGCTTCGTAATTGGATGGTGGTGGTAATGTTACTCTGAAAATAGAAGTATCTACGTTTATACTATTTTCTTGTAAGAATTTCTTGAATTCACTATCAAAGGTCTCTTCCAAACTTCTCTGAATTCTTTCCATATACAATGAGAATTTAACTTCTTGTAGGTAAGCAATGCCAACCTTTCCGTCATTAGCAATACTTCCACCTTCAGCAGAACCATTCATGAAAGAATCTGGAACTCTCAAACCTCTCCATAGTCTCTTATAGAAATATTCTAAATCTTCTAATGAACCTAAATTCTGACCACCGGGCAATACTTCAATTTTGTTACCGGAACCATCAGTACGCATCGCCATGAAATAATCTTCTTGCTGCGACATTGGGTTATAAACGCTTTCTATCTGAGTGCCCACAGTAGTTTGAATAGGAACTTTCTTCTGTTTGATGTCATTCTTGAATTTCTCAAGATACGCTGCTCTTTGTTGTGGGGGCATATTACCGACGTCAACATAGAACACTCTTTTTTCTGGTGCTCTTTGAATTCTGTAAATAATGATAGAATCTTCTAATAATTCTTTCTGTTTAAACGTTCTATAGATTGAATATAATACCGATTTGCCGAATGGTGCTTCGTCATCAGTCTCTTGATATAGTGTAAATCTCACCACATCGTCTGCTGGAAGAGTTGCCATTGACTCGCCTTGATCCTGCGCTCCAATACCATAATTGGTTAACATTCCCATAGCAGAGTTTACAACACTATAATCTAATCTAAATTCCCAACCCTGCACATCTGTTACATCATCTTCTCTAACTACTGCACCATAAACATTCTTAGGATTAATATAAATGTACTTTTTTCTACCGCCTTTAGGTTTTATGAAAAAACAATCACCATATTTTATAGTATTTCTAGCTATGGAATATAGTCTAGTATGCCATTTATGTATATTACACCACGTTCTAATAGCAGCATTTAAAGTCACAACAGTATTCGGATGTACGTATTGTTCTTGTCCAGCAATAATGTCAACTCTTAATGGCAATTCACCTTTTACATTGTTACCGGATATTTCTTCAGCCATATAATCTAGAGCTATTGAAACATCTAAATCAGCATCCATCGCATCATATTCGCGATATCTAGTCATTCTGGAATTACTACCAGTTACTATTCTATGGTACCATCCATAATTACCATAACCACCACCCAACCCAGTAGTATCTATATTATCACCTATAGAAGTCTTTGGAGATGATGGTGTTACTATTTTATAATACTTAGTTATTGACATTTAATTTATTCCGAGAATTCATCTAACATATTTAGGATAGAAACTATTTAATGTTCTTATCATTTGAATGGACTCTCGCTAGCTCTACCGATATTTTTAGTGACTTTACTAAAAGCCATTGCGTTTGCATCTTTTACCTGTTGTTCAAAAGATGCTGCAATTTCTTTATCGGTGCGCGTCTCCAATTGTTTTTGCGTTTCGGCTGTTTTCCACCATGGTAAGAAATTTCCAAGAATATCCATGACGCCTGAAATTTTATCCATAAACTGTTTTACGACTTCTGGATCTATTTTCTTTTCGGCATCTTCTTTATCTTTTTCGGCTTGGGACATCTTTTGTTCTTGCGCCGCTAAGATTGTTGATGGTAAACCACTGGCGTTGCTGTTCTCATCTATCCATTGAATCATAGAATTAGCTGCCTCTGGGTCTGCCTGTACCCCTATTCCAAAGTTTTCAGCGAATTTGTCCATTTGCCAAAATAATTCTGCTGTACTATCAGTCATATAATCAAAAGCTGAACCAACCTCTTCGCCAACTTCTTGAACCGCTGCTTCCCCAAAATATGCTCCGGCAAGTCCTCCGGCTACACCCAATGCCCCAGCTACTACCGGGTTGAGTGTAGTTCCACCCATAGCGGTGCCGAGCGCTGCTCCAGCGGTGGCACCGGCCCACCAACCACCAGCAGAACCCAATGCGGAGCCGATGGCACCACCAGTTCTTTCTGCCCTACCAACCGAAGAGTCTTCCCCTAATTCGTTGTATGTATACATACCAGTAAACAAACCGCCAAGTGGTCCGGGTAATTTTTTTGCCAATGCACCAAACAATCCTTTACCTGCTACTGTTGGTAAAAGGCTGGACCCGAGAGCCGCTGCACCAGTTCCTAATATCGCTTTATCTGAGAAGTTCCCTGCTGCTGCCACAGCAGCAGCGGTTGGAACTGCCGCGACTGGTAATTCTGCGCCGGTTCCTATGGTTTGTGTTCCATTACCAATGTTCAATATCGCACTTTGAATAGAAAATGTAGCGTTGGAAATCTCTCCATTTGGCCCAAGTGATCCTGCCCCACCGGCACCACCAGAGCCACCACCATCAGAAGATAATAAACTATATACTCCGTATGCTAAACCACCAAGTATTGCCAACTTACCGCCACCTTTTGCCATGGACATAGCTTTGGCCATTTTACCACCTCCACCGGCAGCGGCTGGTGCTGCGGGTGCCATCAAACCCATTTTGTTTGCTGCCCATAAAGTGCCTGCGGTGGTTGCTATTTGTGTACCAGCCCATCCTAATGCGGTACCGATTGGTGCGCCGATTGGACTGGAAAATGCACCACGTATCTTTTGTTCTACATCCAGTAAAGTTGTTTCAAACTTATTTAACGGTGCAATAATGTCTTCTAATGCTTGCTCTGATTTACTTCGTACTGGTGAAGAACCATCAGCATCAGTGTTTTTTTTATTTGTATCTGCTGCTATTTTAGCGTTATATTGTGTAAACATTGCATCTTCGCTTAATGCATCGATTTGTATGATGTCTTTTAGCATGTTAAATGTCGCCATTTCCGTATATGCGGCATTGGCTTTTGCTTTCTCTTGTGGAGTCCCATCAACTTTCATATTACCAACAATACCAAGACTTTTTTTCTTTACACCGGCAAGAATTTCTTGATACCTTTCTTGATCGGTAGTTGACAAACCTTTCAAATTTCCTTTCTGGACAACGTTGATTATTTCTTTATCCCTTGCTGATAAACCACCGGGAAGATATTGATCCAGCGCAGCCGAACCCATCTCCACACCAATTTGATCGCGGATCATTTTTTCTAATCCTGTCGCTGTGGCTGAACGCTGCATATCCAAAGTTTTTTTCAAATAATCATTATTATATCCTAACTGTCTTATATTACCTTTTACAACTTTTGTATGTTCTAAAATAGCGGCATCCCGCTCATCTCCAGTGAGATTTTTGGATAAAGTGTCTATAAACGGGTTTAGATACCCAGATTCCAACAATCCCTTAATTTCTGCTGTATATTCCTCCAAAGGCATTTGTAATTCATACGCTCCAGATTTCATTGCTTTCAAGAAACTGTCTGCACTTTGGATACGCTGTTGTGGAGTTTGATTCTTATCATAAGATCCACTGCGTCTCTGGAAATTGAAAGTTTCCAGCACCATTTTTGTGCCTTCAACACCTACCAAGCCCATTTTTCTTGCAGTATCTTGCAACTGAACCATCAAGGCGGAATCATCAAACGCATCCCCCGGATTATATGTTCCAGAAAACATTCCCAATTCGGATGCGTTAGTCTTTGCTACACTGTTTAACTCGCTAGGAGACAAACCCATTCTAGATGCGGTAATGAAATTATTTTCCGCCAAATTGGCCCCTAGCCGAGATAATACAGCATCATTAATGTTTTTACCCGTCGCAATGGCCATTGCGCCTGCGGCTAACGCCATGGCCTTTCCTTGTGATTGGACTTCTTTTACATATTCCTTAATTTGACTGAATGTGACACTCATCGTTTGTGACAATTGTTGTAACACATTTAATTGTTTTCCGGCCATTTCAATTTGTTCATTACTTAATTTTGCGTTTTTCTGTCCTAAATCGATTTTCATCTGCATTACAGCTTCGGCAAATCCTACATCTATCATAGCTTGACGCATGCCATCTGGCATCATAGCGATACCTTTTGATACATTATCTAATTCTTCGGAGATTTGTGTTTTTTGGGCTTTGTATGCTTCAGTAATCGCTGTTAACGCTTTCTCAATTTCTACTAATTCTTTTTTCTCTGATGTAGTTGCCGCTGAACCCCTTACATCTAATTCTCCTTTTCTGGTAGATAATTTACTTTTTTCTTCCAACAACTTATTTAATGTTATGGCGTTTTCTCTAAAATCTTTTAATGCGTGTATACTTGTTAACACACCTTTTGTTTGATTTTTTATAGCATCGCTATTTGCACCATGAGTTCGTATAGCGGCCAAGCTAGCCTTACTAAGTTTGTTAATGTCATCGGCATATTTACTAGTAGAATTATGTATGATTTTTTCTATATCATTAAATGCTTCCTCTACCGACCTTGGCATTTTCAACAAATCTTTAAAACCTCTGTATAATCTACCAGTTACATCATTCATATCCTTTATATGATTTTCAAATTCAGATAAAGATTTCATACCCGTCTCACCTAACTCACCTTTCTCGGGGGCAAATTTTTGTCGCTGTAAAGTAAGAGTAGCAAATTCCATTATCTTGTTTATTTGTTGTGGGGTAAACTCTGCCATATTATTCTTCAATTAATGAAATTATTTATCCTATTGATATTCTTTTAAATTGATGTTATTATTGTTGAGGACCATAAAAGGATATCTTAAAATATGGAAAAAGAAGTAAAGAAAAAGAAACCAAAGAAATATATAAACAATTCTGATCTGTTGAGAGAAATTGAATTAAGCCATAAACAAGACAGAATGACGGAAGAATTGGGGAAAATGGTTATAGAATTATGTAAAAGGTATGCTAAACATCCACAATATTCAAACATATATTCACATGAAGAGGATATGAAAGCATTTGCGATAATGACAGTAGTAAAAGTCTGGCGATCATTTAATCCAGAAAAATCAAACAATCCATTCGCATATTTCACTCAAATTCTGAGACACGCATTTTATCAATTTGGTAACAGTGAGAAAAAACAACAAGATACAAAAATAGCATTAAAGAAAGATTTAGGTTTAGATCCATCAATCATGCAACTACTTGAGATGGAAAAAGTCAGTAAAGATAATTTTATAGAAGGTTTCGAAGACTGTTCTGATACTGAATCTGATATGACCCTATTCATCAATCCAGACTATGTAGATAGTGAAGAATCTGGTACAATTGAAACAATCGAAGTCGCAGAACCGAAAGATTCTGAGGCTGTAGAATTAGAAATAATAGAAGAAAAGGATTAATTATGTTAAAAAAAGGTGCCTATTTTACTGATCTTCACTGGGGGAGACGTAATAACAGTGAAGATCATAATAAAGATTGTGATGGTTTTATAGACTGGTTCATAAGTCAAGTTGAATCAGATACAACAATAGATCACATTGGTTTCTTGGGTGATTGGCATGAACATCGTGCATCTATTAATAGTTTCACTTTAGACTATTCTTACAATGCAATGAAAAAATTAAACTCTGTTGGAATTCCCGTATATATGATTCTTGGCAATCATGATTTAGGAAAAAAGTACGATAGAAGCATATTCACAACCAGACCATTCGAAGCATTGACAAACATTAATATAATAAACGAACCAACAATCATAAAAGAGATTGTTGGTTCCGCTCTATTTTGTCCATATTTATTCCATGAAGAATATACAGAACTACTTAAATATCATGATGTTCCAATAATATTCTCACATCTTGAATTAAACGGTTTCATTGTTACTGGTGAAACAATTACCATGAAACATGGTCCAAATCATAAAGATTTCTTCAAGAAACAAAAACGAGTATTCTCCGGTCATTTTCATAAGCGCCAGCACAAAGATAATATACATTATATTGGTAATACATTCCCTATGGATTATTCTGACGCTAATGATAATGATAGAGGTATGATGGTCTATGATTTTGAGAAAGATACAATAAACTATAAAGCATGGCCAAATGCACCCACTTATATCAAATGTAAACTATCGGACATTATGGACGAAAATAATGATGTTCTTAAGCAAGGTGCTAGAGTAAAATGTATAGTGGATATTGACATAACATATTCTGAAAGTATTGAACTGAAAAATATATTAACCACAGAATTCAATCTGAAAGAATTATTCTTTGAAGAAGAAACTGAAGAACTGCGAGAATCTCTTGAGGAAACAGTAATAAACGAAGAGACTCTAAACACAGAATCCACATCAGAGTTAGTTAAATCCATGTTAACACAAATCAATAATAACAATATAGATAACGATCTATTAGTAAAAATATATGAAGGTAGAGTATGAAGATAGAATTTTCACATATAGAAATATCAAATTTCTTATCATATGGTAATAATACAACAACTGTAAAATTACAGTCGGACAAACCTATTTTAATTCTGGGTAAAAATTACGTAGCATCTTCTGATGGTTCAGATTCCAATGGTGCTGGTAAGAGTTCCATCCTAAATGCTATTTGTTTTGCACTATATGATGATGTTTTATTCAAGTGCAATGTTGACAAGTTAATTAACAATATCAACAAGAAAGACCTTTTGGTAACTCTTTTCTTTTCTGTTGATAATGTGAAATATAAAATTCAACGATTTAGAAAAAATAAAGCATTAGGTGGTGATGGTATCAAGATTTTCAGGAATGGTAATGATAAATGGGAGTTCTCTGAGCAAATAACTCCAGATAGCACTAGTAATGCTAACAAACTCATAGTAAAAATTATCGGAAAATCATTTGAAATATTTTCTAGAATAGTGGTGTTCTCCGCTACTAGTAAACCATTTCTATCATTAACCTCACCAGAACAAATAGAATTTTTAGAAGAGTTGTTTGGTTATTCTGAAGTATCAGACAAAGCTGACCAGATCAGAGAAAACTATAAATCAACAAAACAATTGTTTGAGAAAGAGTCTGCCGTTAATGTAGCTATAAAGGCGGAAATTCAAAGAAAGGCTGAACAACTTACACAATTAAATAAACTTTCAACAGAGTGGACTGTTAGACACGCTTCTACGATGTCTGAAGTGGAGACTCAATTGTATAAGATGAAAGATATTGATTTCAGAATGCATGAACAGGCTTTCATTCATATTCAAAGTCTGGAAGATGGAAATAGGGACTTGAGTTCTCAAAACGAAAAAATAAAACAAAAGTTGCACAATATGGAACTCACTAGGAGTAAGGCCAGAAATTGGGAATCTGAACAGTCGCAAAAGATAAAGAACAAGGAACAGGAACTTTTAAAAATAAATTCTCTTGACTATGATGTTTTGTTGGCAGTCGCCGAAGAATTGCAAGAACTACGTGCAGAAAAGAAAATTATAGAAAGTGGTGTATCCAGAAATACTGTTATTTTATCCGATTTAAAAAAGAAAAATAATAATATTTCTAATGAAATCAATAGCTTATCCGAAAGCAAATGTCCTTATTGTAAACAAGATTATGCCGATGCTAAGTGTTCACACGACAAATTAGTTGCAGAACAGGCGGAATTATTAACAAAAATTCAAGAGATGGATGCAACAATATCGGAAGACGTTAGCATTATTGCGCAATATGACAACAGAATAAATGAACTTACACAAGGTAAACAATATTCTATAATTGAACTATCTGCTATGAGGCAGTCTAGTGTCATGGTGGAAAAAGAAATTGAGACGTTAAAATCTCAGACTAACCCACATCAAGTAGAAGATGAGCTATTTCTTGAGCCTGAAGCTCTAACGCAAAATGAAGAATTCATTATCGAAAATAAAGAAAGTATACAAAATATACAAAATCGACTAATCATAAAAAACCAATATGAACTTTCGGAATTGAAGGCATCATTAAAACATTATGAACGTAGATATGAGGAACTACAGAAAGAACAAAATCCCCATATTGAAAGTATATTGAATATAACTTCCACAGAAATGCCAGAAGTTAAAGATGCTGTGTTAGATGAAATGGATAGATTAATGAAACATCAAGATTTCTTGATTAAATTACTAACCAAGAAAGATTCATTTGTCCGTAAGAGCCTGCTTCAGAAGAACCTACCATTACTTAATACGAGATTGAAAATATATTTACAGAAAATGGGTTTACCACATAAAGTAACATTCTTGGAAAACATGACGACACAGATCAAACAGTTTGATACAGAGATGGATTTCAACCAATTATCGTCTGGTCAACGCGCAAGAATAAATCTTGCGCTCTCATTTGCTTTCAGAGATGTATTACAATATCGCCATGGACCGGTGAACTTCTGCATGTTGGATGAATGTCTTGATACTGGTCTTAGTAACACTGGCGTTCAATTAGCTGTTAAATTTATTAAAGAAGTAGCTACAGAACAGAAACTAGCGTTGTTCATCATTTCTCATAGAGATGAAGCTGCAAGTATGTTTGATAATAAGTTGTGTATAGAATATAAAAACGGATTTTCAAACATTATATAGAAAAAGGGCCGCAAATGCGGCCCTTTTTGTTACATCCTTTCGAAAGCGTCATCCCACCATTTTGGTATGTATCTTTTCATTCTACTATACAAAGAAGCGAATGATTCATCCAAAATGTAAGTAGTACCCCAATCTTCCTTATTTCTGACAACTCGTCCAGATGCCTGAATGATTGATTTCATAGCTTGTAACATGTACCACTTCTGGCTTATTTCTGATCGCCTCTTGACCCATGCATCACCTAGATATGGATATGGCGTTTTTGCTATAACACTAAATCGACCTAAATCATCTTTTAGATCTAGTCCCTCGGTCACTGATGGACTAATTAATATCTTTGGTCCTTTGTGGTCATCTGTCATGAAATTTTCAATGACTTGCCCACGTGCTTCTTCTGCATCGCTGTTATGATGGTAAATGCGATGTGGTATATGTCCCTGTAATTCGCGTACAAGCCAATTTGAGACCTGATAAGAGCCAGTATGTACCACGCCATTGTCAGAGGCGTGCAAGTCCTTACAAATTGTTTTAAGGGCTTTAATCATGGCCTTTCTATCTGGTTCTCGTTCCTTGCTATCCCATCCATATGTCATTTTAGCAACTGGGTTAAAAATAACTAATCTGTTGTCTACATCGAACTCGGATGGCATTGAAATAAATGCGGTTTGTGATGGATCTATACCTAGATCTGAACAGAACTCGTCCTTGTCCAAAATTGTAGACGACATAAACAAAAAGCGATGTGCTGTGTCATCGAAGAAGGAGCTAAAAATGTTTCTTGCATATAGCTCTTTGATCTCAAATGACTCAGGATGTTCAATTAACACATGTTCAGCAACGAACTCGTCCTTTGGCTTATCCATTAATAAATTAACCATCATCAAATGTTTCTTCGCTTTTTCTAATTCATCAATCAACATCATTTCTGTTTTAGATGGATTTTTACCTGCTGACATCTTATGTAAAATTTCATCAACTGCTATCTGTTGATTCGCAATAAAAGACACAATAGCGTTTGTGTATTCAGTCGCAATGAAATTATGTGCATCTAATAAATTTTTAGGTTTTCTGTAATTACAGACATATCTAGCGCATGACTTCTGTGAAATGTATACACCAAATAAGTCAATTAGTTGTTTCTCGATATTATGGCATTCATCAAACACCATAAGCTTTCTTTTCTTCATTAGATCAGCAGGTGTTAATTTATATGTGATAGCAAGTGTATAATTCATTACTAAATTACGAGAAGCGAGAGCTTCCTCGTATGCAGCCTTGTGACAACAAGGCTTGCACACTGGTTTAACTAAATTACCTATCTCACAATTGGTTCCTTTCATAGAACATTGATAATTGGATTTCCCATAGAACGAATAAGCCATATCAGGAAATGAATCCTCATATTGCTTTTGTAATATTTTTTGAGGTGTTAAAATAAATGAATTACCAACTGATGGATTGTTCCCAGTAATTGAAGTATTAGTTGAATTAACATTATCCATCCATGCACTAACATTTAATGCAATTGGTGACTTACCACCACCTACTGGTATTTCACATATGATATATTTTTTGTCTGCTGGTAGTGACTCAATCCATTTCAGTACTTCCACTTGTGTTTTACGTGGAGGTGATTTCTTGAATGGCCAGAAATTGAGAATGCTCATGGGTATCCATTTGTTTATTTAATGACATGACATTGTAGCACATGTGTCTTTGTACGTCCATCTGTGTTCGCGAACGTTCGCATGTGTTCATTACGGATGGGTGGAAAATTATTTATTTCCAGAAAAGCCAAAAATTTTTTTGCATATAGTTAAAAAGATTATAATATAAAAGCTTATGGTTTAATTTATTAGTACTACGTGCTACGCACGTAGTTAGAAATGCATTCGCATTTCTAATTTTTTATCTTTTTATCTGTTAATTTATAGTCAAGAGCTTATAGTCTAAAGAGCAGTCCCCCCTCCCCATTTATTAACTAATTCAAACCTTATTATTTTGCTTGAATCAGAGGGTTAAATACACTATGTCACTCTCCAAAACCCGGCCATTATATCCTTGCCATTGACGGTTGCCATGCATCACTCATGGAATTAGAAGTCAGGTTAACTTCTAATTGTTTCATCGAATCATATTCTTTAATACAACGCTTAATATCGAAAAGCTATTACATATCAAAGTCATTCGAAAGGATCTTTAACCATTTTGGTGTAACAGATTTAAACCTTATCTGTCACTGGTTTTCCGACGTTGGCGGTTTTAATGCCTCAGTGCAACCCTGTCAATATTACCAATTTTTTTAAATCTTACAGTACTATATATGGTTTGTCAACTCAGTTGTTATTCTTGTGATCGTCTTTTCAACAATTCTTCACGCCACTTCATAAATCCGTCTTTAGTATCTCTTGTTTTTTGTGTAGTGGTGCTATCAGCTCTATCTCCAATTTGGTTTGGTTGATTAGCTACTTTAGATCCCAAATCAGATATGTTCGCATTCCTAATTTGCTTTCTATCTTGAATTTTATCATATGCGTCATCGTCTCTGATGGGGGGTGAGTTTGGCATAATCCTATCGACTGGTCTACCCTTTATAGCATCAACTGCTTTATTATTGTTGCCTAATGATCCCCCACCTTTTCCGTCTCCACCATTTTTTATGATACCTGCAACAGCCTGACCCTTGTCGGTAAATTTACCATTCTTGTCTAATAAGCCATTTGATTTGAAAGATTCCAATGAACTGGGACTGACCAACACTTTGGTTAAACTATTGACATTTAGAAACAGTTTAAGTAAATCTGATTTTTGTTTTGATGACATATTATCCACAAAGGCTGAAGCATCTAATGATGTCGTAGAACCCGCTAAACGCTTCGAAAGCGCATTTTGTTGATATTGACTATCCGATGAAAGTCTTTTTAGAGTTTGGTAGAATTCAATTGCCAGATTGCGTGCACTAAAAACAAAGTTTTTATCACTTAGTAATGTCATTATATCATCTGTCAATTTTTTATTAAGTACACCAGTCTCGCTAATTACACCCAATGCATTTAAATAGCTAGCTGTAGTTTTTTTGTTATCCAGCTTATCCATTACGGTGTTAGTATATCCATCTTTCTTAGCATCTTCCCTAACTTTTATTAAATGCTTTAAGAAAGCTAATTCTGGTGCATCCATTTGTGTAAATACTGAAAAAGCTTTTTGTAAATTTTCAGGCAGTTTTGCTACATAGGCTTTACCTGCCTCGTATTCTTCAGCGGAAAGGGTTTCTTTCATTTTCTGAAGTGGGCTTTTATAGAATTGATCTAATATTGGTTTTATTTGTCCTCGTAACTTACTTATTTTATCCCTTCTGACAGATTCTGCTTTAGTATTGTCAGGAAATTCGTAGTCCATCGCATTACCTGTAGAGTCAAGAATTGGATCTACTAAACGATATTTTGCAAGTGTATCAAATATGGCCTTCATGTTTCTGGCCGTTTTTTCTTGATGTTGTGGGAAATGTTGACGGAAAGCCGCTTTTTCTTGTTCGCTGGACATGGAATCCAATTGATATAATTTTCTAATTAGAACTCTATTGTTCATAGCTGTTCTACCAGAGACTAATTGCCCTGATATCCATTCCTGTGTAGGAGGTATGTAGCCATTTTGCAATATTTTGGCCATAATTTCTTTAGTTATCGCAGGTGCCATAACTTTCTCGAAATGATCACCACCCGTGATTTTCGATTCAATTAGATAAAAATTAGTTATCATTGTTTATATTTCCAAAATGTATAAACATTATTTATCCTTAAAGATTTCAAACATAATTTTTGCGTCATTTATATCTTCTATTGGTTTTGGTATATTTTTGTTCTTTAAGATTGATTCAGAATTATCTCTAAGGAATGATGACCATGTACACGAGATATCAGATTCTATGATAGCTTTACACATTTCTGTTTTAGTAAATTTACCACCAGCTACACCATCATTATTACGGTATTCTATTTTCTTTTTGACTTGAATAGGTTTGTAAGCCCATTTTGCCGTTAATGACTTCAGAGTTTTTGGCGATATGATCGTTACATTGTCTGTAAGTGCTAAACACTTTAGTCGGATTGTTGTACTCAGAGTCACTAAGTCTATCAAAGGACCAGCGTTAGATGAATAGCTATACCCTTCTATAAAGATATTAATATCATTCGTACATTCCTTAGAGATTGTGTTAAAAATGAATGCGGATATATTATTATATCTTTTTATTTTTTGGATTTCTGATTTGGAATAATCATCATCCAGTTTCAAGTCATTCATAATGTGATAATTTAAATATGGTTCACAGATGGTGAACCATTTATTATATCCATTCTTAGTGAGAGCGTAAGAATCATGAGTGATGATAAATTTTTTATCATCTATGACCATTGCAGTGCAATTAATAGATGGGTCTATAGTAATAGTATGCATTAGTATATCGGCACCTTGAACGGTTTCTTGAGTTCGTTGTCTATACGTTTAGAAATAAATCCAACCATTCTTGACCTTTCTGCTGGTGTTAAATTAAAAGCATCTTCATATTGCACCCCACCTCTCATATAAAATGATATTTCAATGCATGCATCTATAACAGAATTTGCATGCATCTCCATTTCTTTATATAAAGTGGATATTTTTACTGGATCGTTTGACCGTAAGGTGTCAAAAAAAAATTTATTGGATTTATTGCTGTAGGTTTATTCACAACCTTGTTACAATCCTTACAAACAAATTTACAATCGAATGCAATACCCCAATTATGTAATACTTGAATTTTCTCTAATAATTCATCCCGCAATGCTACTGGAAGAGCTTCTAACCACCCTAAAATCATATCTTCATCGGTGATACCATCTACTGATGCGATCATCGCTGAGAATATTTTCAATTGCGTTGCATGAGTAGCCTCTAGAACATCATCAAATTTAGGAATTAAATTCTGTTTAACCTCAATCAGACTTCGCATTGTTACTGGTTTAATAGTGACATCAAAAATATCACCTAATACGAAGGCCAAATTTCCAAAATCATCCTTGCTTATTTCTTTCACACTACCGATAAATGACAATAAAGATATATCATATTCTCGTTCTACTCTTTGATCCATTGGGGTTTCTAAAGAATCATCGTCACACTTGTAAAATACTTTGATAAATTCACCGTGTGTAACTTTTCTGATACATGCCAAAAGGAATTCAATATCGTTAGATGACATATCCAATGGTTTTAAAACTCCGGGGACACATCTTTTGATCACACGGTCGATTGCTGTTCCTTGGAACACCATGTCCGGTGATTTCATTATAAGCTCTTCGTGTCCAGTCATTGGATACACCACAACTTCCCCATTGACTACACTTTCATCTATCTCACCATTTTTATAAAAAACACCTCTTGTAGGAAGACGAAATGTCTCACCGGGAATTCTATGTAATTTTTGTAGCAATGGATTTTCAGCGGGTGATGATATTTTATTACTGATAATATCGGTTACACCAACTTTAGCCACAGGAGTAGCTTCTTCTAATTTTTGTTGAATCTCTTTTGTATTGGTAGGCGCAACATTAGTAGCAAAGGCTTTTTCAAAATCTTCTTTATTCATATATAACTCATACTCTGTTATTTCGATTCTATTTATGTGGTGTAAAATATGTGTTTTTCGTAACGGCTAAATAATTAGTATATTTGAGAGTTGGAAAATGTTTGAACATAAGATAGTATTAAAAGTCAAAACCTTCGCAGCTAATGAAGCTGCGGCTGCACGAATCAATGATATGAGAGCCGCGCCGCAAACATTGAGTACAGCAGAAAGAAACTCACCCAATCAAACATCATCTGGTACATCTGACACAGAAAATGTAGATGATGATATCTTTGAAAAGAGAATGGTTACTTTTCACTCCACTCCAGAAGTTAGTGAACAGGGGACTGTTAATTATATTGATATTTCCGACATTAGAGCGGCTGGTTCTCACTCCGTATATCTTGGTTCTCCTGCTAGAGTATTTAATATAAATCATAAGTTTATCTCTAGAACTAGGATAGAGGCTGAGAATACATGGAGGGCAATTAACACATTACGCGGATGGAGAATGCCAAAAAATGGCATTCAACCGGCATCTGGTATAAATGTTATGAATACTGGCTTAGATACAAATGCGCCATCTGTATTAAATCTATTTGGATATGGAAAGACCTTCAGAGGAATTCCAGTCGTAATAACAAGCTTAACTTTTGACTGGAATTCTGAATCCGATTATATTAAATGTAATAATGGATCTGATATTCCGATTATCCTTCCAATGACTATTTCTCTCAAGGAAATGCGAACATACTGGGATATGAATTCCTTTAATTATGATCAATTTAGAAGAGGAGAATTGATGTGGTGGTAAAAAAGACACAGTTTCGTCAATATCAAAATAAAAATTCATTAAGGAAAAGATATTGTAGGTATGCTCAGGGTGGAAATACCGATGAATTTACGAATAGATTGGGATGGTGGGAAAGATTTGATTTGACAGATACACAAAATGATGATATTTTTATTCCCAAATTATCTAAGACATATGAAAAACGTCCAGACTTATTGGCTTTTGATATGTATAATCGTTCAGATTATGATTGGGTAATATTACAATATAATAATATCGTAGATATTGAAGAAGAGTTTATTACTGGAGTTAGTTTGATAGTGCCCAGTAAACTTAGAGTAAATATAGACATCATGAGTAATGCGTCGAGAAATATAAATGTCGAACCCTAAAAATATATTTGATCAATATGAAACGCTTAATACAAAACATTTGTTATTAGCGTGGAAATACACCGAGGATGCGTGTAAAACCAAAGTACCAACCATGGGTATTGGTGGTCCCGGATCAGAATTACCGAAGACGCATTGTCAAGGTGGAAAAGCTATCGTCATTGTTAATGAATTAGTAGACCAACGATATTTTATTAACCATGTATCATGGACGTTTTCTTATTATAGCCCGATAGAAATTTCAAGTACTTCAATGTTGGGTAATATTCAAATAGCCTCGCAAATAAATTACGAGTTTCCCACATTCATAAAAAACGTTACTTCACAATTAGACATGTGTGCGACACATATTACGTGGTGGTTGAGAACTTGTTTTATAGGAACTCGCGTAGACGGTGGAGAGGACTATCATTTTGCAAAACCATTAATGTTCCACGCTGCTGATAATTTTTATAATATAGCCAATACAAAATCACACATATATGGTATGAATTTTATGGCTACATATAATACATTCGGTCAATTGACTAACTTTTCTGGCATTCATCAGTTAACTATAACACATAAAGATGGCGCTTTACATAAAGAGATTCCAAAACCAGAAGCACCAAATTGTGGAATATTAACTAGAGCGGCAGAGGATGCTGCCAAAGCCGAAGCAAGAGATAAAAGATTGGAAAAAAGTAAACCAATGAAAACTCTGAAGGATATCTTTGAGGCATTGGAATTAGAACTAAAAGAACAAAGGTTCGCACACAAGCGACAATTACAAGAATGGTTAACAAATGTAAGAGATGATTATGTCAAAAAGATAGATGAACCTGTCCAGAAAAAAGGCGAAGAATTACCGTTAGATTATATAATAGCAGTTGGTGATGCTGCCGATGGTCCGGTGGATAATAGAAATATGCCATTTGAACAGCCTGAACAGGGACAAGATAAGCCGGGTATCAGATCAATAACATTGCCTCCGGGGCTGAATATAATATCAGCAGTAGATTATCTTATGAGATATTCAAAGAGAATGGGATTGGTTTCCGCAGATGGGGGAACATGGAAAACAAACCTCTGTATAGTGCGCCGCTGTGGTGGTAAATATGATTGTTTCATAAACATAAACGGTGCGGAAATAGCAAAAAATGGTTTAGAGACGGATACAGGTCCGGGAAAGAGCGCTGTTGGACAACCATTGGAATTTAATTTCAGTCTTGAGGGAATGGGATATGAGAATAAAGATGATTTAGATATAACAAACTTTCAGGTTTCATCTATATCAGACCACGGCTGGGCAGTTATGGAAGAACAAGTCGAAGAAGATGAAGCGGAAGTTAATTATGGTTCTAGAGAGCAGATGACGTTTGAGAGAATACCTGACAAAAAATATTTTTGGTCACAATTTTCTGGAGTACGTGGGTTATCTTCTCCTAAAAATTATGGGTTAGAAAGTGCAGAAGACGCAGCAAAGATAGATATGTCTTTTCATACGTTGAAGCGTGCACAAACTTCAAGAAATATGATGAGGATACGTGGAAATTTTGAATTATATTCAGATTTATGTAGAAACCCGTGGAAAGTTAAAAATAGCGATCCAGATCTACCACTATTATACAAATTTCCAGAGAGATATCCAATTTATATGAAAGTTAATATAAAATTGACAAGGGAGGGTGGATTACTAGGCCAGCAGGATGTTCCCGGAGATCAAGAGTATTTTTATCACCAGAAACATTATCATGCTACAACAATCACAAGTGTCATTCAGGGATCAGATTTTTATCAGATTATTAATTTAGCAAGGGCAGATGATATTATATGAAAGCAGAACTCAATCATGATTTATCATTATTTTATGATGAATTTTGGAAATTGCAAGGCGTGGATAACGCCGGTGAAAACTATGCAAAATTTTTATTATATCCATCTGTTGGTATCGTCCTTAATACAGATGATCCATTACAAATGGGTAGGGTCCAAGTATTTTGCCCAGCATATGGAGACAATCCAAAGAAATTGTTACATCTCCCATGGTGTGCCTATGCTAGTGCGTTTGGCGGATCAATTAAGAATAAATGCTTCACCAGAGGCGTAAAGGATGGTCCAGAGAAATCTACAGGCGCAGTCCAATATGGTTTCTGGGCAGTGCCAGAGCAAGGCGCGCATGTTGTAGTGGGTTGTTTAGACGGTGACCCTAAGCGTAGATTTTATTTTGGATCATTACCAGAACATCAAGAAACACACACTTTGTTTCATGGTAGATACAAATGGGGAGAGGGCGGTATTCCTAACGGACCATTAACTTCCGATGGCGAACCTATAGAACCAGCATACACCAATCTGGGTAAAGCTTTCCAAGATGATAGAACATCTAGAGAATGGAAAACCAGAGTCGCGGACTATCAGGCTACAGCGGTACGAGAGGATGTAGGTGAAGTTCCCAATGATACAAAAGACAAATACCTTGACCAACAGTATGATAAAATTTCAGATGCGGAACAAGATGATTGGGTGAAGCCTATACTAGGCGCACATGGATATGATTGGACAGGGTTCAAAGGCACTGGCGCGTTCTTATCCTCAAGAGCTTATGGATTTTCTACACCGGGTTTTCATGCATGGTCAATGGATGATAGAGCATTTAATTCTAGAATTAAATTAAGGTCTGCTACCGGTCATCAAATCATAATGGATGATACTAATGAACGTATTTATATTATGACTAACAAAGGCAAATCATGGGTAGAGTTAGATTCTAGCGGGAATATTGATGTATATTCAGATAAAAGAATATCAATGCATGCTAAACAGGATATTAATTTTACCACTGACGAGACTTTTAGAGTTCATGCTAAGAAAGGTATACACATGTATGCTGGTAATAATATATCACAAGAAGATCTGGAAGCAGTGCCAAATGATGGTGAAATAAGAATACAAGCCGAAGATGATTTTCATCTAATAACAAATAAAAACATGAGATGGTACTCATATGAAGATTCTCTTTTTGAGATTGGTGGAAAAAAATGTGAATCTATAGGAGATTCATATTATTTACATGTACAAAACGACATTCATACTATAACGAATTATGGTTCATATTTTTTAAGCATATCTGCTGATATTAATGAAATAGTTAATGGTAGTGTAAAAAGATATGCATTGGGTAATCAAGCTTATGCTGCTGATGGAGATTTTGAATCATTCGCGTTCGGCGGACAGATGGACATAGGATCACAACGTAATTTTAATATAAAAAGTATCGCAGAAGATATAACAGTAGAAAGCATGGGTAGTAATACTTCATCTAGTGGTGGTGTATTTATAAAAACTCCACGATCACAGCAAGGTATATCTAATAAAGGTATATTCATGGCGACAAAAGAAAAAATTAGGGGGAGATCAGAAGAAGATACAGATTTTGAAGTAGGAAATACTAACATACAAGATAGACCAACATTAGAAGATGATGATTTGTTGTGTGAAGGGGTCGGTCAAATTGATTTAACAGGGTTAACTGGCGCAGATTTAGCAGCGGCAGCAGCCCATAACGCTGGATTTAGGGGCAATGATCTATTGACAGCAGTGGCTATAGCTGGTGGCGAATCATCATATAACCCAAATGCTAGAAATGGGGCAGACGCTTCTGGTGATGGTGTGTGGGGGTCTTCTCAGGGGTTATGGCAGGTTAGAACTTTAAATCAGAATCCAAATAATAGTACATATCGCGGAGATCATCTGCGCGTTAATGATGGCAGTCTTTATAATGCCCAACAAAATGCTAATGTGGCAGCACTAATAAGTAATTTATCAGCAAATAATGCACAGGGTCAGGGGGCAGATTTTGGCGCGTGGACTGTATATAGAGAAGGAATTTATAGGAATTATGAAGATCTAGCAAGACAGGCTATAGCAAATGTTTGTGGAGGTGGTGGTCCAATGTCATATTCACCATCATCCAAATTCACTTCAGCTTTTTCCGCACCCCTTGGGATAAGCTCAGATGTTACAGGTTGTGTCGGGCAGACTATTCGCTCAATGGCCGAAGATTTCATAGATAATTGTTTAGAATCCGCAAAAACGGCTCTAATAATAAAATCACAAAAAATGATTATGAAAGCGGTTGACGATTTAGAATTTAAAATAGATGATACTATTATAGGAACATCCGTTAAGAGTATTGTTGGAAAGATCACAGAATTGGTCGGTTTTGCAGATGGTATTGGTGCGGTATTGGAGGCAGCGTTCCCGGCGATTTCGGCTGCATTATCTGCATTGGGTGGATCTATTTCTTTACCGGCGATCCCAACTGGTTGGTTAGCCGCATTGGATGCTTTGGGTGGAGATATAGCAGCTTTTTTTAAACCATTGGCAGGTTTGTTGGATATGTTTGATGATATTATTGCAACAATATGCGATCCGCCTAATGTTGACATACCATTCTTCAAAAGTGTATCACAAAGTATATTTTATTATGATAACCACGATTTGATAGGATGTCTTTCACTACCAGATTTAGGAGATATATTATAATGATGCCTCAAGTCAATTTTAATGTTGTAAATGGATTTAGATCATTTACCATGGGAGCGGTAAGAGAAGAATATGCGCCACCGTATGCCACACCAGCATGCTTATCAGAAGCCAAACAGGCATTATGGACAAACAGAGTCCCAATGCATGAACCGTGGCCCCGTGTGATGAAAGGTGATACAAATCCTCCTCCTAATTCAAAGAATCAAGAATATAAGAAAAACGTACATCATTTTGATCAATATGATAATGAAACTAGTCCTGCTGGGTTACAACCAATTGGTAGAGTAGAAGGTGATGAAGACATCGATAGAGGACCATTGTGGAGAAGATAAATATATTTCAAACAATGGATTTATATGGCTGACGATTATTACTATAAAGGATTCTCTTTCAAGAATTTCCAAAGAAATAAATCTTTTATATTAAAAGATGTCGAATTAGTGAAAGAAGATTTAAGAAATCATATATTCACTAGGTTTGGTGAAAGAGTCAAGATGGCAAATTTTGGGTCCAGAATTCCAGATATGCCATTCGAACCTATGGATATAGAAAATCTCACCATAATATACGAGGATATGGAAACAGTTTTTAGATATGATCCAAGGGTTGAATTGTTGAATTTAACTGTTCTACCAGATTTTGATGAAAATATCGTTTTAGTATATGCAGAGTTGTATTATCGTGAAATAAACATTAATGATCGTTTCGATCTAAAAATAGAATTCCAAAATTAAGGCAAAAATAAATGAGTCGTCTAGTAAACGTTGCAGAGAGTTGGGAAAAGGTATATGAAGCTTATCAGCAAATAAATTTTGCTGCATGGGATTATCTGACCATCAAAGAGTCATTATTGGACTATTTGAAATTATACCATACTGAAGATTTCAATGATTATATTGAAAGCTCAGAATTTATCATGGTTATCGAAAGCTTCGCTTATATCTGTGAATTATTGGCGTATCGTTTCGATTTAAATGCTCATGAGAATTTCATAACTGATGCCAACAGAAAAGAATCCATTCTAAGATTAGCTAAATTTTTGTCATACAAAGCATTTAGAAATGTACCCGGAAGAGGTTTGGTAAAAATTAAATCCATATCTACCAGTGAAAGAATATTTGATTCTACAGGCACTGATATTGCCAATAAGTATATCAATTGGAATGATCCGGTAGATTTGAATTGGAAAGAGAAATTTCTAGCAATTTTGAACTCCGCTTTTGAACAGCCATATGGTTCAGTCTTACAATCAGATAGAGTACAGGTTCAAGATATATTATTTGAACTGTATTCATTAAATAATGATGTACTGACAAATAATGTCATTCCATATACAACATCAGTTTCCAGTGAATCATACCCATTTGAATTAGTAAGTTGCGAACTTAACGAAAACGGACCATACGAAAAACGACCAGAGAAAAACCAGAAATTTAACATGTTGTATTTGAGCGATGGTTTGGGTGATAGTTCTGACCACACTGGTTTTTTCATGTATACAAAACAAGGTCAATTACAAAGAGAAACATTTTCATTTGATGGTATAACTCCAAATCAGACGGTAGATATTCTTGTTGATAATTGTAATAATACTGATATATGGGTAAATAATATAGATCCTGTTACGGAACAAATAATAGTCGGAACAGAGTTGAATAGTACATCAAGAATAGGTGAGTGGGAAGAAGTAGATCTAGCCAATTCTCAAAATATTGTATTTAACACAAATCCAAACAGAAACAAATATGAAATAGAGACTTTAGCTAGAGATCGTTTTAGAGTTATATTCGGTGATGGTAAATTTTCAGCTATACCTAGCGGAATGTTTGAAGTGTGGTATAGATCATCAGCCAATGCTGAATATGTTATTCCTGTCAGTGCTATACAAAATATATCAGCATCTTTTGGTTACATGGATAAAAATAATAGAAGACAGACTATAACTGTTTTGTTTTCATTAGTAGATCCTATACAAAATGCTGCCCCAAGTGAAGATATTGAAAGTATTAGAAGAATAGCGCCGTCCGTTTATTATACTCAAGATAGAATGGTCAATAATAAAGATTATAACGAATTCTTATTACAAGATAATTCTATCTTAAAAATGAAGGCATTGAATAGGACGTTTGCGGGAGATTCAAAATACGTTTATTGGCAAGACCCAAGAAATTTCTATGAGAATGTTAAACTGTTCGGTGACGACTTAGTTGTATATTTTAGATCTGGTGAGAAGCAACAGGTCATATCATCTGGAGATTTGCCGGAAGAAGGTGGAGAAAGCGAAGAGACCATAAACGCCCTTATAGATAATTATATAATACCTATATTCGATACCGAAGAATTCTTCATAAAACAAATATTGGATGAAGTACCTCCCAACGGAATTCGTAAGAATTTCACAGACGAAGAGCGTCAAACATTAGAAGATCAATTGTTAATATTGATTAACAATAAACCCGGTACCATTTATTTTCTTTATAATGTCGCTGGTGATGTATGGTCATTTACCAATGATCCTGATGATGAGGAAGATTCATCAATATACTTAACAGCAAATAATAACGAATGGGTATTAGTGTATAAGACGAAGAATTTAATTGTTCATAGTGATGAAACTAAATTTTGGGTGTCAAACGATGACAGAAAAGTAATAACCTACGACACATTAAAGACTAACTATGATGAAATAGTAATTTTAAGCGCGAATGTCGGAACCACGTCTTGCGCATTAACTAGAAATTACACATTTAGGGTTATTCGTCAAGATATTATCGATGTTGGTGTCAATTCTGGTTTGGAAAGTATTCACGACATGATAATCATACCCAATGACGACGATGGGGATGGTATGCCAGATGAGGTAACATTACCATATTTAATAGCGTCTGGTAACTATGTATATTTCCAAAGAGAATGCACTAATTGCGAGTGGGTGTGGAAACCAGCAACAGACGAAAATATAGCTCTGTATCAGGAAGATCAAGACGAAGAAACTGGATTATGGAAACGAGAAATCGGTCGTCAATATATCAATTTCTTATGGCTACACAGAACCCCAAGATACCATCTGATAGACCCATCACCGTCTAATATTATTGACATGTTCATAATGACAAGAGGTTATTATAATGCTGTGAGTCTGTGGTTAAATGATAGACTGGAAACAAAGCCCGAACCACCTAATACATTCCAATTAAGAAATGATTATAATAATTTACTTGGGAATAAAATGATTTCCGATTCTGTGATTATCCATCCCGGAAAAGTAAAGGTCATTATAGGGAAACATGCTATAGATTCTTTAAAGGCAAAAATAAAAGTTATTCGCTCTGTGAATAATAGAAAGATGACCAATAATCAAATAAAGACCGTTATAGTGGACGCTGTTAAAAAGTTCTTTGACATTAATAAATGGGAATTCGGACAAACGTTCAATTTCACTTTGTTAGCTTCTTACATACATAACACACTTCCAGTAGAATTGGATTCTGTAGTTTTGGTACCAACCAGTGCTACGCATATATTTGGTGATTTATTACAAGTATTCTGTAAGGATGATGAAATCATTCAACCTTCTATAAGCGTAAATGATATTGAAATAGTAGAGACTTTAAATCCTGAAATTCTAAAGCAAACATTATAAAATGTAGGTTTTGTAGTTTTACAATACGAATAAATAAGGATTACATCTAAGGAACATATGTGAGTAATTCTGATTATTCTAAGAAGCGCACTAATTTAAACGATTTAATACCTACCATTAATAAGTCCAAGTTACTTGAATCTATTAATGAAAATCTGTTTAACAGGTACCTAACTAAACCAGAAACAATTCGTTACATTGGTAATGTGGGAGATGTCGATACATCTCCCAATGCGATAGGCAATATACAAGAGGTTGACGAATTTCGTCAAGAGAATCAATTACAGCCAATAGTGCAGCACACGGTTGGTTCCGTGAAGCATTTCTTGTCCTTCCAAGAGTTTCTGAAAAAATTAGAACTTACTGGCGTTGATGTAAATTCGTTGGATGATTGGGGAAAGATTTTACAATTTAACTGGAACCCACCAATTGATTTCGATAAGTTGATAAATTATCGTGATTATTTTTGGAATTCTCCAACATCCGAGCCTGATTATATAACAATCAAAAACAACCTAACCCGCAGCACCACAAGATTTCAGACTGCTTTGAGTAGTGTGTTACAAATCACCAAACAATATGAAATACACAGTACGTCTACTAATTCGATAGACGTTGAAGGCAATCATACAAACAAATTCTCTACTGGTGATTATGTAATAATTGGTTCCAATAGTGGTCCGCATATATTGTCAAAGGTATTTTCATCTAGTTATAGTAGCGGTAGCCAAAGAACTACTATAAACATTTTAGATAATGTACCATCATATGAAGTTGATAGCATTGCAAATGCCATGCTGTATGATGCCAATGTTAATGAAACCAGCATAACTGTATCAGGAAATGTGACACCATTATTTAAAAAAGGTTATGTTTTTTCTGTTTATGATAGTTATGAAGTATTATTAACGGTAGAATCTAGTTCGTTCGACCCAGTTTTCAATATATCGACTATTGTCATAACTACCGGGCAACACATATTGAACCCTAATGTCACTGTATTAAACACCACTCCATTACTATTTTTATTAAATGGCGAAATACTGGCTCACTCAGATGAACAATTTTTATACTCTCCTAATTTATGGGGAATTGAAGATGTTAGTTATTTTTGGTCAAATGACGTGCTATTACATTCCGGAACAAATGGTGAAACCGCGATTGGGTCTGACAATTTAACTGACAACACTGTTAATTTCATAACATCTGGGATTTCCATAGGTGATATAGTTCATATAACATCTGGCAATCAAATCGGAGAATATAAGGTTGAATCTGTGTATTCAACCACACTTAGATTAGATAAGATGATGTTCGATGAATCTAATATAGAATATTACATATCAAGATCTGGTAACATATTAAATATACCATTAGAAAATATAACAAACCGTTTATATTATGTGCAATTTATTGATGAATTACAACAATACGATGGTTCCACATGGAACACCGTATTAAAAAATGCTTCATTTTTAACTACAGTTACAAATTCATTAAATTTCAATGTATGTAAACAAACTGACGAATGGTCATCAACAAACTTATGGGTACACAAAGACCAGATAAAGGACATGACAGATAAAACCAGAGCACAAATTCCTATAATAGAATTTGATGACTGTTTGGAAATGTCTCAAACTTCTATCGCAACACATGAATGGGATTATAGAGAGAATTCTGACTCTAGTTACATAACAACAGATATATCACCATCCTTATTCGAATTGCATGATGTTTCTCTAACAATTGGTAATGAATTTTATTTCGATGGTTATTATACAATCGTTTTTAACGAAAAATATGGAAACCTTTCAGATGGTATGGCTGTAGGTTCTGAATTAGTATTCACAGAATTTGTTGAAAATAACGGTGTATATAAAATTGCAAATGTAGAATTTGTAAAAATAGCAATAAGCAATAGGTATGTAACTAAAGTAACATTAGAACAAGCGTTAGCTGATACTGCCGATTTTCCTATTGGTGGTAGAATTACACCAAGATATACATCTTTAGGGCATGAATTTGTATATGACCAGTACCAATGGAGGTTTAAAGGTGTAAAAGAAATTAAATCATCAAGCTTGAATTGGACGAGAAATCCAATGTTAGATGATTATGTATATTCATTCTCAACTTCTGATTATGTTTCAAATGTTTATCTATCTGCACAAGAAATTAAATATTTACTACCAATGCAGGGACCGGAGATATTGTTTGACAATATTCTTCAAAATGTAGTTTTATATGATGATTATCAAGAAGGTGATATTCGAGTATACATTAATGGCGAACGACAATATGGTAATTTCTCAGATATAGATGGTTTGGTTAATGATGACTATGTCGGTGGTATAAAGTTTGATGATTCTGTAATCTTATCAGAATCCGACACTATAAGAATTGAAGTAGGTGAATATTTCCTTGAGGATGTAGGTAGAAGAGATGTTCTCGTAAACACTTCAGATTACAATCTTGTAGATGATTATTTTGTATATAGTAACATAAAAGAAAAATACAACTTAGTTAGATTACGAAAAATAGAACAAAAGAGATTCCAGAGAAATTCATATCCAGTTTTTTCGATATACAATGATGATGGAACAGCCAGTGAGTATGCCTCTGAGATATTTAAGTATACTGAACAATCTGATATGCCGGTTAATCCATATATTTTTAGAAGAATAAAATATGATTATGCGTTAAAAGATTTCTTCTTTGAAAACAAATTAAATAGTGAAAATCAAAACCTGTACGCATATAAACGCAATGGTCAATTACATACGGTATGGCATCATGGTATTGATAACGAATTAACTGTGCCACAGACCGTTGGGGATGTTTGGAATATAATAGACCCATGGTATTATAATATAGAACATGAGAATAGAAAAGATGTATCTTTAAGGGATGTTTTCAGACATGCTAGTAGTTGTATATCAGAACAACAAAAAGATATAGTATATTTCTCCAGTGAAAAGAGTAAATATTATTTACAAACATACCCTAATAAAGTATTAGGCGGCACTATAAAAGAACATAATGGTGGATTAGATAGTTTAGTATCGGCAATATTCACAAACAGCGGTACTCCCGGAGCCATAATAGATTTTGCGGCAGCGCAATATAATACATCTTTAAATTATATTAAAGAGATATACAGAGATATATTAGTGAGTCATATATTATCTGATGAAAATGTAACATACTCTGATTTTGTTAATAATATAATTTTAGATACGATTGATGTATATGAAAACAATGATTCATTTAACGAATTGTATGGCGATTCCTTAAATACAAGTTTAAAGAATTTCATATCTTCTGCAACTAGTCTCGGAATATTCCAAAGTAAGGTTCCACATTTATTTAATAATGAGAATAATGATGTATGTCTGGTGCATCATACTGGACATCTATCTCAGATCATTTTTACCAATGCAGAACGTGAGCAGATAATTCAGAGATTGCCGTCTAATACAGCTAAACAAACTGTAACTAGTTCTAGTCAAGCATTCCCTACACCTACTTTAGTAGGACAATTATTAATAAGAACTGACCTACAAACAAAAACGAGAAAGATATATAAAACCTCATCCACGTTGGAATGGTTTGAGTTAGATTTGCTTGATACTCTGTCTAAATTAATGTTAGACGTTGAAACAAAATTATATAACGATTGTAATGAATACACTGAAAGGTATGATTTTTCCATCGTACAACAAAAAGAATTGTTTGATCAAAAATATAAACAACAATTCATCAAATTTACTAAAAGATTCAATATAGAATATCCATTTTCTATAGCAAACACATTCAAGAGTCATGATTCATTTACTTGGAATTATTATTATACACCTATTCCAGAGCATCCTAAAACTGGAATGTTCGATCCATCTACTTTTGGTTCTTGGCAAGCACTTTACCAATATGTTTACGGTACTGCGTATCCACATCAGCAACCATGGATTCTGCAAGGATATTATGACAAACCTTCTTGGTGGGATGAGACGTATCTCAATACGGATGTTAATGTAAATAGATATTGGAAAGAGTTAATGTGGATAAACATTTTAAGTGGTGTTGTCCCTAATGGTAAATTACTTCCAAATGAATCCATAGCGACTGGAACTATAGGTGAAATAGAGGAAGTGTTTTTATTCCTTCCTGTGAACATGTTGGATGTACCAACAAATGACGGTTATGAACCGGATGAATTATTACCACCATATTGGAATAGTAGTAATATTGCTAATTCTAATATACGAACATTATTCGACATAAATTCTGGTTATGGGGTTAACACTCCGAATCTAGACTACGAATTTGGACAAAATGGTACTTATGAGTGGGTATGGAAAAATTCTATCTGGCATAATTATGATTTAATGACAATATCATATAAATTAGATCCTATTACATTTTTTAATGCTGTTTTTGATTCTAAATTCAATGTTATAGATTGTTTGCAGATAGATGAAAGAATGCACAAAGTTAGAAATCACAATATAACAGTATTTCATGGCGAATTGATTGATAATGAAATATACAAGTCAGATGGTACGAACCAATGGTATGTATTTTTTAATAGATATAATTCCCTAGACGGTAATGCTGCTGCTTTTAAAGATACATGGAATAATTGGCAACAAAAATTATCCTATCTATTCTCCGGAATGATTGACACTAACAACTTAGAAATTTTTAATTATAATTTTGACATAACTGATAAAGATTATTCTTTGGATATTGATAAGACAGTATCCTTTGATAAAAAACAAATGACTGGTTTAAATGCTAAACTCTTATCAGTGCCATCAAAATATAGTAAGAGTAGAGATACTGGTATTGGTTGGACTACAGAGTTCTCTCCATTAGGGTTAGAAGAAACAATTGATGTTTATAGACCACAGGCTTTTGATTTTTATGCTGATGTAAGTAATAATTTATTTGTTGCTGGAAAATACAAATTATTAGCTGCTAGTATAGCAGTTCCAGTCGGATTCCAAAATATTGATTTCTCACAAACAGTGTTTAATTCATTAAACACAGGACTGTCAAATTCAAATTTCAATTACCATGCATCCGTATTAGTGGATGGTGCTACAAATATTCCTCTGGTAATAAAAGGACACAAAGCCCAAACATTTACAAGTCTATTGACAGAAATTAATTCACAATTGTCCACGTTCGCTGTTGCAAGTATATATTACGGTGACATTAGAATTCAAAGTGCTAACACTGGAATTGGGTCTGCTATTTCAATAACTGACTCCGGTTTATTTTCCTCTATAAATGGGTTTTCAGCCTTTATGTCACCTGACACAATATCATATGAATTCTTAAAAATATTCGAAATATACAAAAATTTGGTCAGAGATTTTCAGCCCGGCTCGCAATTCACCATTGCTGATAGTACACAATTCAATGGGACATACGATGTTTTGAATTCGTATTTTGATGTTCAATCGCAAACAACTAAGATATTCGTATCAAATAATATATTAGTATCCTCAGATATTGTTGATGGATATATTATTCCGGAAAATATCAGAACAATACCGGAAGAATGGACAAATGGGACAGAGTTATTTGCGGAAACCAATGGTATATTACCAAATCCATTAGATCCATTTACTCCATATTATTTTATTCGCGTAGATGATTATTCTTTCAGATTATCCAATTCACAAAAAGGTGCCCAAAATGGAAGTTATGTACCAATAACATCGGTTGGAAGTGGTGCACATGTCATAGGAAAAATGGACAGGACTTTTAAGGCTCTGAGCGGATCTATCACCAATTACCCTTGGCGCGTATACCAAAGTGACAGGAGAAATGTAGTTACGGAAAATCTTCCATTCCAAACATCTGGAATTCAAGATGCTGTAAATTTCTTAATGGGATATAACGATAAACTATATGATGATGGTATTATATTCTCAAATAAAGATGCTGATAATAAAGATAATATAGATAATAGAACAAACGATTGGCAATATTTTACTGAGAAATTTATTTCATGGGCTTATCAAATTCGTGCAATAAAGCAAGAGGATACATTACGGTTTGAAGTACAAGCAAATATTACTGATAACACATTAGACATACAGAATGGAGCTTATGTAAATTGGCCGAATGGTACGGAGGTTGTATTCTCTCTTGAGAATGGTGTCACTTTGCCAACTCCATTTAACAATCCACTATCAGAATATATTCCATATTATGTGATTAGAACAACCTCAAATACTAAAGTGCAGTTAGCTCTATCCACTTACGATGCACTACGAGGAAAAGCTATAGACATAACGGATACTGGCGTTGGTAAATTCTATATTCGCACAGCCAATGCAATAACGGATTATCCGGTGTTTACACTAAATCCATGTAAACATACCGTTTTCATCAATCATCCGCAAGGCGTGATTAGTGACATTTTCAATAGGACCGATTATTTCTTCTCTGAGACACCACAAGTATATGACATATATGGAGAATCATTGAATAACCGTCAACTACTAATGTATAGAAATGATAAAGAAACTAAATTACGTTTAGTAGAAGACATCATAGAAAAAAATTCAAAACAGTTTATATACAATAAAAAAATTAACGAAAATGATATTTTGTACACTAGCGTTACATTGAATAATGATATCATTGAAATTGGAGGTTTTAAATTATTTTTGGATGGTTACGAGCATATTGTGAGTTTTAATGATTCGTCGGTAGACGATTCTTTAATATTTGATAAGTTCTTAGGGTTGAGAACCCCGAGATTTTATATGGAATATAGTAGAACTCCAGATTTTACTTTACGACCAAATGTTGGTGGACATGTTTTACAGAATGGCAAGTTAGTTGAAAATATAGAACATTCTGTAGAGAGCTTACGTTATTTGTTCGATGCCTATACTTCTATAGAGAATAGACCGATAATAGAGAGATCAAGAAAATCTATTGGATACGATGGTCCAAAAGATTATATGGATGATTTACAAATAAACGATAAGACACAATTTTTATTCTGGAGAGGCATGATCCAGAACAAAGGTACTAATATGTCTATAGATGCTTTTGTCAATCAGCCAGTATTTTTAGAAGCTGGAGTTGATGAATTTTGGGCATATAGAGTTGCGTGCTTTGGTGATAGTAAAGAGAAAGTATATCCAGAATTGAAATTATTTACTAGAGATGTATCAACTAAAGAAATGAGAGTAGAATTTGTTACGCCGGATGGTGGTGCGCTAAACGATACATTTGAACCAATCAAATTGACAGATCTTAATAGATGGTGGAACCAACCAGATCAACTTTATATGTTATCACCAAAACCATCGTTTTATTTTGACGCTCAGGTAACTTCTGTTTCGTATAATGTTGAGAGTGAAGCCAATATTTCAACAGAATTTAATGGTGTTACCAAGAACACTGAGATATCGGAATCATTTACACCAGCAGAACCAATCTCTACGGTAAATGGTAGATATGTTTTTGAATTACCGAAAAAATCTGACAAGGTTATAGTAACATATTTTGATACAGTAACAGAAACTACTAAGCAATTATCAGAAGGGTATGATTACTTTCTGATAAACACAGGGGCTATTGAATTTACTGATATCACTGGTTTAGTTAATATCACTGTGGCCACATTATCATACAATTACGATGCGCAGAACCCAGCTACATTATTAGACAAAAAATCTGATGTAGTAATGAAACGAATTCCAATTTGGCACCCGGCTATAGACCAACATTATCATGTTTCTGATTTTGTTATAGATATACGTTCAAATATTGACCGCGCTGTTTATAATTATGAAAATGTTAGTGCGACAGAAACATCATGGTTAAAGAATAAAGAACATACCGTATGGTTGGATACGTCAAAAATGTATTACATTCCATACTATGACGCTAAAATATTCCCAGATATTAATTATAGAATATTCAATTGGGGTAGAATGGCTGATTTTGGTAGTATAACCATGTATCAGTGGACCGAATCTTTGGTTCCACCGGAACAATGGGAATCTGTCGTTATATCCGATTCTAATAATAAAAATCTATTGCAAAATGATAAAAGATCTGGTGAAGCGTATTATATTGTCTATAGAAATATAGAAGAAGAGACTGGAATGCCGCCTAATTGGGTAGAAAACAAAGATGAAATATTTGAATTTACTACTAAACTTGTACAAGCTGATACTATTGTAGAAAACACAATAAACGTAGAACCAAAAGTTTATATAAATGGTTTCTTCGTGGGCACGTTTGATATAGAAGTTAATTCATTGTATGAATATTGTTACGGTCCTTTATTGGATGGACAAACATCTAAACCAAGACCTCAAGATATTATTACTTTAGTATTCGAATCTCATATTCCTTCACAAGACGAATTAGACGCTGGCGGGATCTACAAAAAAGTATATCCGTATTCATATGTAACAAAAGTTGATCCTTTAAGTCATCAGGAATATAATGTGTATTATTTCTGGGTTAAGAATAAGGAAAATAAGATAGCTGTTACTGGTGATTCGTTTATTAACTTAAAAGAGGCACAAAAACAGATGCAGTTTATCCCTGTTCCATACATGATCTTACAAGGACTAAGAACGCCGGAATTTGGTTATGGTTTAGTTTACGGTATAGTTTTTGATGAAGACGAATATGAATTACCATATCGATATACACAATTGGTAATAAAAGGATTGGAAAATACAGTAAAAGATGATGAAAGGTATGTACTTAGATTTACCAGAGATTTTACGCTAAGGGATGAATTACCGGGTCCAAACTCCTTATATTCTCCATTATATTTAAAAAATGTTCATTGGGAATGGAAATTAATACGTGAGAAACAATTAGCGAAAATAGACCTGTTCCTTTGGGATAGGATAATAGAATGTATGATAGGCAAAAGGATAATATCTGGAATCGTGGATAATACCAATCCATTACCAACATTGAATAGAACAGTTTATGATTCGATTTACGACAGAGACACAAGATATGGTTTGGGCGAAGAACAGATATTCATGGATGGTGAGTTGGCAAAATACATAGTTAACTACATGCTTAACGATCCTAATAATACCTTCATAAATGTTGATATTAATGAATTCATAACTAATAATACTTTAGATAGTGAGAGTAATATCATATCTACCATGTATGCAATTTATAATAATTTTACAACAGAAGAGATTAATAAAATATTTTTTGAATTATTACATGCTGCGATGACACACAAGAAGCACCATTCTGAAATATTTAAGACATCGTGGGTTGCATTACAGTCTACTATAAATGTTTCTTCTCCCTCTAATGGAGTTATACGTTTACAAAACTTCATAGATGGTGAATGCCCATCATAAATATTATAAACCTTCGGACTGTTAAATGATAGACCCAGATAAAAAAATATCAATATTGGATAACTATTTACATAGTACCAAATTTGAATGCGAACATCTTGAGGGGTCTGCTATAGAATATATCCCACAATATTATTGTGTAAATATATCATATGATGATAATTTGGTAAGACTAGCTTCCAGCTCTAGTCGTTTGCAATGTCATGGGGTTGCATTACACAATTCATCACCAAACCAACTAATCAAATATATTAGATTCGGTATAATACATTTTGATGAAAGTGTATTTACGGACTCTCCTATGTCACCATTGTTTATGGGTAGAAGTGGTGAAATAACTACAGCAGTACCTTCAAGAGATGTAATGCAGAAAATTGGCTTTGTGGTATCGCAGAATAGTGCTTTTATAGATATAAAAGATGCAACCACAATTCAACCGCCATATACAATTATAGCACCTTCTGTGACACCAACAGTGACACCAACAGTGACACCTTCTGTAACAGCCACAGTGACACCATCTGTAACGCCAACAGTGACACCATCTGTAACAGCCACAGTGACACCAACAGTGACACCATCTGTAACAGCCACAGTGACACCAACACCGTCCACGATTCTACCGGGACTGATACAACAAAATGGTAGTTACGTATTACAACAAAATTCTATTAGAATTTTGTTGTGGTGATGATATAAATAATTTCAACGACATTTTTATAGGGTTATATAATGGCTGATAGTAAAATTTCCGATTTAGCGGTCAATGACACATTGACAGGAACAGAATCATTTGTAATTGATCAGGGGTTGACTACTGTTAAACTGTCATTAGATGATTTGAAACAATATACAAACGTTGGTGTATTATCGGAGTACACAATTACATTTAATTTTTCATCGGTCCCATCAATAATTCCTATAGGCACTGAATGCATATCAGTAGTCCCGAAAAATGGAACTATTTCAAAGGCGGTCATCCATGGACAAGGCAACTCTGGGTCTGCTGAAATTGACATATTAATAGCTTCCACGCCTATGGACATACCATCCGCAGTTTCTATAACTGCCACTGAAAATTTAGAATTAATATCTGATTATGGTATTGTGTCAACTATTCCCGTAGCATGGACAGAAATTATCAATGAAAATGATTTCATCATTGCCAAGATAATATCAACAGACTTAACCCAATTAACACTAATTTTAACAATAACAATATAATAGGACATCAAAAATGGCAACACATAGTTTTTCTTCATTAATATCACATGACACCGACGTGGATTTTAGAGCGTGGGGGTTGGAATTATCAGACGCTTTAGATCTGATAGGTTTTACAAAATCAGCGGACACTGGACAAATTGATTGGAGCACTGTAGTTAAAGCGTCAACAGATCAAGCTGCTGGTTATGAAATAAGATTTTTAGATGATACATTACACGCCACTACTCCGATATATGTAAAGTTAGAATTTGGTACTGGACCATTCACTAACAGACCATCTATATGGGTGACTGTTGGTACTGGAACAAACGGTGCTGGCACCATCACAGGAATTACGGTAAGCAGAAGACTAATAAATCATTCCGAAGCTGAACTTTTATCTACTTCTGCAAATTACCCGACCTATATGTGTAAAACTGAAGGTGTAGTTTGGTTTTCTTGGAAAATTGGTAGTCGAAACACAGGGGGCGTAGGGGGCGCAACATTTGCAATTTTTAGAAGCTGTGATTCTTTCGGTGATGTAACTGGCACTTCTATGGCGTGCTATATGACTCCAACCATGGATAATGGTGGATATGCATATTCAGCGAATGTTACATGCTACACCTTCGATACTGGATATACTGCCAGTATAGGAAACACACAGCTATTTGGTGGTGGTGGAACTGGTTACACATTTTTACCTTACAATTTATCGCTAATACAGACAACTGTAGCTGGAGTTCCAGCGGCATTCCAAGTATCAAGACACTTTATAATAACCCCACAAGTATTTCCCATTAATGGGATAGTAAGTTCAACAGTTAGTGACGGAGTTAGTCTGGGTTCCACGTTTGATGCCACTGTTATTGGTAGTACATCACACACATACATTTCGTTGGCGACGAATTTATCATATTATGAATATGCTTGTTTGATCTGGGAATAATTAAAACATGACAGTAGCTACAGTTGCAGAAACAACCATAAATGCCACATCAATTGTATCAATGGGTCCAACTACGTGGAAATGTGTGGTTATTGGAAACGATTATAACACTCTACCACAAGGGGAATTGAATGTTGGTGGCATTGTGTACTCATCTGGTGTACCCGTATCTAGAACTATAGATATATTTGACGCTGCCACTAATGCTTATGTTGGGTCATCACAGTCAAACTCTATAGGTGTGTGGATATATCAAAATTTACCTACTCGACCATCGGGGTATTATGTTGTGGCAAGAGGATTAGGACCACCAGAAGAAGACGCTATACGTCTTGATGTATCACCACCAGAGTTAAATATTGAACTGGATGTTAATTTAATTATCACTAGAACTTATTCGGGCTGATGCAACCATAAATAAAATAACAGCCGAATGGTATAAATGTTAAATTATTATTTTGATAAACTTACTGGAGATATTATAGCCCATTCTGGACCTGCTCCAGATAGTGACAGAAGCGTATCGGTACAAATTAACGGTAATTCTGTATCCGTAAGAAATTACTCTTCCAATTTCTTTTTTAACGTTTTAGATTTGAATAGTGTAGCAATATCTGCTAATAGTATATCATATGATGATAAATACATAACTTTTAATTTTTCGGATAATGTTGTTGGTACTTTGAACATATATTTTGTTGGAAGTGTGCAAGAAATTATACAGATTACTAATACACCAACACCGACTTCATCAATTTCCATGACACCATCTGTAACAGCCACAGTGACACCAACTGTGACACCAACTGTGACACCAACTGTGACACCAACTGTGACAC
>ERZ761590.3-NODE-3-length-169954-cov-163.828375_pt1 | contig 169954 bp, 292 predicted proteins | sample MGYA00511880_ERZ761590 | MGnify/ENA primary metagenome ERZ761590 (study PRJEB28899, sample SAMN03785555) | bioreactor sludge metagenome | biome: EBPR Sludge; feature: EBPR Bioreactor; material: 0.22µm filtered reactor supernatant | place: Saint Lucia: Queensland... | reverse complement strand
CACCAACTGTGACACCAACTGTGACACCAACTGTGACACCAACTGTGACACCAACTGTGACACCAACACAGTCTATAGAGCCAACAGTTACACCAACAGTTACACCAACAGTTACACCAACAGTTACACCAACAGTTACACCAACTGTGACACCAACTGTGACACCAACACAGTCTATAGAGCCTTCTGTGACACCAACTGTGACACCAAGTTTGTCATATGTATTAGCATGCAATTATATTCCACCAAACGGTGACGATGTAGGTGGAAATGTGACAACCGGTTATACACCACCGAACGGTGATGATGTAGGTGGAAACTTATGTTGATCTAACATAAATATATGGAAAATCTAATATCATTTATAAAATGACAAACTATTAAAGGACACTAATAATGGCAACACAAAGTTATTCCACGGCAATATCTCACAGTAATACCACAAATTTCAGGGTATGGGGTTTAGAACTTTCTAACGCATTAGAAGCTGTAGGGCTTATAAAAACTACTGACACTGGTCAAATAAATTGGGCTTCAGCAAATAAACCGGCGATCAACGCTTCTGCCGGTTATGAGATTCGCATATTAAACGATTCATTACACGCTTCCGCCCCAATTTATGTCAAGATTGAGTACGGGACCGGGTCGGTATCTACATATCCGGTATTGTGGTTTACTGTGGGGACTGGATCAAATGGGAGCGGTACAATTACCGATATATTTTTCACCAGAGCCGTCCAATATAATGGAAACTATATAGCACTAGATTCGACGGTTGCCGCCAAACAAACATACATAAGTATGGTTGATGGTTTTTTTGGTCTATTATTTAAAGCTGAGAATTGCGCCACACTATACCCAGTAGCAGGTTTCATTATTCACCGAACGCAAGATAGCTCAGGAACTCCAACTGCTGAGGGGGTTGTCATCTATTCCCCAAATGTCGCATATAACCCGGAGCATCTGATGTTTAATTTTTCAACACTATATACATATTTCGTACAAAATACTAGTTTGTACGGTGGATCATTTGGAGCTACCATGCCCGGTGATTTATTGGTCGTTGGTACTATCAACGCGGGGGTGCCCGGTGATTATCAGTTAGCGCGCCACTACTGCGCGATGCCCCTAATTCAACCCCTTGGATTAATTGTTTCAGCATCCAATGGTGATACAATCGTACTTGGAACTCAATTCACCGCAACCGTTCTGGGAACATCGCGAAATTATATTTCACTCGGACCAAACGCTTTCGACCAATACTCGACATTCTGTATGGTATGGGAATAAAAAATGCCACTTTTGATTAATGATTATCTACCACAGATTTTAATACCAGTTACAAGATATTTTCCTTCAGGCGCGCTTAGAATAGCTGGCGATTCGCCATCCGGTCTAGTATTAGTTGGAATGGCCCCGGCATCCAGAACTGTGGATATATTCGACAGGGAGACTAAAGTCCTAGTTGCAACAACTGTTTCTGCTGGTGATGGTACTTATGAGTTTACAAACCTGTCGTCACGAACAGAAGGTTATGATGTTATTATCAGGGGTGTTATTTTAGATGGTGAGAGAGATGTCATAATACCCGGAGTACATCCCATCTAATGGATAACGATTTTAAAAAAGATTTAGACACATATTTTTATGACGCTCAATTGAGACGTTATATAATACAATTCATGGCAATCTTTTCCGGGTTGAAGGTTAAGGTTGGAAAAAATTCCAATGTAGATTCTTCAAACGATTTTGTAGATATTCCGGTAAGATATGGTAATTCTAGTAGAATCGTTGATGCAATCATAACAGAAAATACTCAAAATAAACCATTAAGTTTACCAGTGATGGCCGTAAACATGGTAGGCATGGACGTAGCAACACAAAGATTAAAAGGTATAGGAGCGCAAGAAAGGACTGTTAATCTACCAAGAGGTGGATCACTACCAGATGACCTTAAAGTTCTCTATAAACAGCAGCCTGTACCATATGATGGGATGATGGAGCTTAGTATATACACAAGTAATGAGCATGAACATTTCCAAATTTTAGAACAAATATTAATGATATTCGATCCAACGCTTCAGATACAGACCAGCGATGACGTGCATGATTTCGTGAGAATAACACAAGTAGAATTAAAATCGATAGACTTCAACACAAACTATCCAAAATTAGCTGACAAGAGAGTCATAGTCACTAATTTGAATTTCTTAGTGTGGTTCTATCTAGTACCTCCAGTTAATATCAAGACTAACTTCATCAAAGCTGTGAAGTTGAGATTGGAAGCAATTAAAAATACAGAAGATGTTAACGAAAAGGTTAGAGAGGTTAATAGAACAGATCCACCTTACAAAGTCCTATATGATATAGATGATATGGGCATCCCGCCAAACTAAAAATATAATCTATTTTGTGCACACGTAATAAATATCTGTAACATCTTATTTTATTTTAAGGAGATAACAGATGGCACAATTAATTAGCCCCGGCGTAGACGTAACCATAATCGACGAATCTTTCTATATTCCCGGTCGTGCTGCGAGCTTCCCACTTATTTTCATCGCTACAGAAGATGAAAAACTACAACCAGATGGCGAATCGCCTGCTGTTGGAACTTATGAACATAACGTTTTGAGAACTGTTACTTCTTTAAGACAGTCCATAGAATTATATGGTATTCCAAATTACTTACGTTCAGCTTCAAATTCTCATCATCATGGTGATGCCCGTAATGAATACGGTCTTGACGCATTAAACAAATATCTAGAAATTGGCAACAGAGCATATGTTATTCGTGCTAATGTTAACTTAAATGATAATCTGGATGATTTGAAAGATTTATGGACAAGAAAGATACAGATAGCAGCCGACTACTTGAATGAATTGGTTGCAAATTGGTTAGCAGAATACAATGCTGTTAACAATTTGTATCCAGCGGATGATTACTACAAAACGTCCGTGGACGGTGACACACTAAAGACTCTATTGGATGAAGCATTGAAAGATGTGTTCAATATGTATAGTTTCAGCAAAGAATCCAAAGATCTTCCAGCCGATAATCCAGTGGATGACGATAGATCATCCTCATTTAAAGATGAGTTCTTACTAAGTAACTTAACTGCACGTCCAGCATATCAAGACGTCCTAACAGAAACTTATAATGGTTTCATTGTGGCCGGTGACTATGCTGGATTGGAAGAAGGTGAAGAATATGGTGCAAGCGTATACATTGTTGGTGATCAAGACAATGATCTGGACGCTGAACCAATAACAATAGATTTACTGTTCAATGGTAGTAATGTTGTAACTTTCGGAGAGCTAGTCGATGCTATTAATTCGCAATTAGATAATTATGCTACATGCGAACTAATTCAGGGTGCTATAAGAATAACCAGTACATGGGCTGGAGCAACGTCTAGTGTTTTAATATCTGATGGATATTCAGGGACACTTCCACTATTCGCATCTTTAAGCTTATTTGATAGAATAAAAGATCCAATAAGCGGTAAAGGCATTTCAACATTAAACATCTATGATGATACATATGATAATGTCATAGCTGGTGATAATGAAATAGTTGCCGGTTATGAGGGTCTTTATGGTATGATAGACACATGGCCTTCTGGTACATTTACCGCTGACGAAGCGGAAGGCTTATTATTAGCAGCCGCTGGCGATTTTGATAATACAAAGGAATTCGTATTCTTCACCTCATTAGGCGCAAACAATCAAGAACGTTATGAAGAAATTGAAAGAGCCGTTGTAGAGGCAATTAATAATCCATTCAACGGTTCACGTTCAGAATGGTTAGAATATACCACTCTGATAGCTCCGGGCATTCACGGTTCAAAAGTATCAGCCGCATTATATCGTCTTATGCAGGATCAGTTAGAGGAAGTGTTCATCATTGATGAAACACCATTTGACAAACCAGCAACTGGACCAAATTCAATTGCGGCATGGGCAACATCAGGACCGAATAGAAATCAATATTGGCATGCCGCTGCATATTTTCCACATGGTCTATCATCTAACATAGATGGTTATGACATCATGACCACAGCAGCATCTGCCGCATTGCGCGTGTTTGCATACAATGACCAGCAGAGAGATGTTTGGTGGGCACCAGCGGGCGTTAATCGTGGTCAGTGTGGTTTCTTGCAGGATATTGGTTATGTGTCAGGAACTTTAGGCGGTCCAACCACTTTCGTTCAAGAATATTGTGACACTGGAACACGCGATGAGTTGTATGAGTCTCCAAAGAATATCAACCCAATTGCATATATTCCGGGTCGTGGCATTTTGGTAATGGGTCAGAAGACTGGTCAGGGTACTGCTTCAGCACTTGATAGAATCAACGTTGCAAGACTGTGTAAATTCATCAAGAGACAGTTGAGAAAAGGTTTGTTCGCATTCTTGTTCGAACCTAATGACAGTATCACTTGGGATCTGGTTAAGGCTGCATGTGACGGTTTCTTGAGCACATTGGTTGATCGTAGAGGACTGTACGATTTTGCGGTTCTGGTAGACGAAACGAATAATAATCCAGAGACCATAGATAACAATGAACTTCATGTTGACATAGCAATTAAGCCAACACGTGCGATAGAATTTATATACGTGAAAGTGCGCGTGGTTCGTACTGGAGCGAATATAGGTACTGGTAGATCCGGGTCCGCGCTGACGACTAGATAATTTATCACAATACGTCAAACAAAAGGTGAGAAGGTCTAGTTGACTTCTCACCTTTTTTATTGTAAGATTTTTACATTAATGATATAAAACGACATGATAATTTGTAAAATATGTAATACTGAATTTAATTCCATTATTTCCCCATCGCATTTGAGGAAACATAATATTACGCCACAGGAATATAAAAATATTTACGGTGAAAAATCATTAGCTACTGATGAGTATAGATTACAAAAAGCTAATCATTTTTCTGAAACTAATAGAGGTAGAACGGCGTGGAATAAAGATAAAACTATTCAATTGAGTGACAAACAAAAACAAGCATATTTAATACGAGAACAAAAATATGAAACTGGTGAATTATGCAGAAGAAAATATTCACCATTAACAACTGAAACAAAAAACAAAATATCGTCATCAATCAAGGATTATGCAAATAAAAATCCGGAGGAAATGAAACAACGGTACCAGAAAGCTGCAAAAACAAAAATGGAAAAAGGAATATCCATTCTACCATCAATGGCGGGCCATAAACACACGGATGACAATAAAGTTAAATTCAAAAATAACTTAGTAAAACTTTCACAAGAAAGAGTCAAAAACAGTCACGAAAAATTATTAAAAAAGATTCAAAAACAATTTCATTTATTAAATGATTTTTTGCATGATAAACTACAATTAAAATGTATTACTTGTGGAACTATATCATACAGAACCAAACAACATTTTTATGATTTCAGATTCCACGAAAAGTTATGTCCTACATGTTTTCCTAGAGCCATACTAACAAGTAAAGCTCAAACTGAAATTTATGAATTCATTAAAAATATTTTTAATGACACTATTTTAAATTACAAAACTAATCATGGTGATATTGATATTTACATTCCTTCCAAGAATTTGGGAATCGAATATAACGGTTTGTATTGGCATTCCACTGAAGTTTTAACTTACAACGACAAATCAAAAATAAAAGATTTCGACAAATACATCAAACTCAAAAACGATGGTGTGCAACTAATTTGCATTATGGAAGATGAATGGATAAACAAAAAAGAGATTGTCATATCCAGATTAAATAATTTTTTTGGTACAAGTAGTAAGATTGGCGCAAGAGACTGTGAAATAGTAGAATTGGATGTTACTGTAGCTAGGAAATTCTTTGGAGACAATCACATACAAGGATATGGAAATTCCCAAATCAGATACGGATTAATTAATAATGGTGAATTGTTATGTGCAATGTCTTTTTCCAACAGTAACATAGCCAGAAAGAATATTGATTGGGAAATTGTCCGATTCTGTAATAAGATTGGTACTTCTGTTACTGGTGGTGCTGGTAAGTTGTTCAAACATTTCATACAACAAATTAATCCAGATAAAGTTATATCATATGCTGATTCTAGATGGTCGTCTGGTAATCTTTACGGTAATCTTGGCTTTTCATTTGTTAGGCAGACGGTTCCAAACTATTGGTACTTCAAACCGAATGAACTTAAAAGAATCCATAGATTCACATTACGAAAGAGAAGTGACGAACCGAAAGATCTTACTGAAAAAGATCTAAGATTTTCTGAAGGTTATTACCACATTTATGACTATGGTTCAAGTAAATGGGTTTGGAACAAGACATAAGATAAATGTTATGGAACTGCAAGAATATATTAAAACTAAACTATTAAGAAAAGACGGGAAACTTAATTCCGCCATCTTGCGTCGCGATACATTCGTTCAGTCAGAAGAAAACAAACAAATTATAGATCAAACTAATTTCTTATCAGAACCATCTTTCTCTGAGAGGATATATTGCCTAATAAATGACATAAAAGAACAACAAATATGTCCTATTTGTAATAAAAATAATAGAGTTTTTCTCCCCAATTTTGGTAAGGGATATTCAGAAACATGTAACGATATAGCATGTATAGGAAAAAATTCAAACCGAATAGAAGAGATAAGAAAAACAAAACAAGAAAAATATGGTGGCATGGTTTCTGAGAAACAAAAACAGTTGTTTGTCAACAATATTCCACAAATGCTTGAAAAATCTAGAAAAACTCTGTCAAATAAGTATGGAGTTGATAATCCCGGAATGCTGCCAGACCATTATAAAAAGGTCAAAGCCACTAAGTTACAAAAATATGGTAATGAAAATTGGTTTCTGAGTGATGTCGGAAAAGAGAAAATACACAAAAACAAGCTCGAAAAATTTGTAAATTGTACTAATGTACAAGAACCTAATGATTCGTTAAAACAATTGTATCCAAATGCAACAGATTATTATACATTCATTTGTGATGTTTGTAATAATCAAGATACTATAGCATATTATACCGCAAAATGGCGGCTGACACATTTCAATACTACATGTTCTGTTTGTTCTAATCTTAAATATGGTAGTAAATTTCAAACGCAAGTGTTTGATTTTGTTAAAGATTTTACCAATTGTAAACAAAATATACGCATATTGGAGAGTAACAAACAAGAAGTTGACATATATTGCGAAGATAAAAAAATGGCATTTGAATGTAACGGACTGTACTGGCATTCTGCCGAACATTTCCAATCAAATGGTAAAGAACATAATAGAGATTTTCTAAAATATGAACTGTTTAAACAAAATGGTATACGTATATTTTCTATTATGGAAGATGAATGGCTACACAAACAAAATATTGTTAAGAGTAGAATTAAGAACATCCTTGGTGTTACCACAGATAAAATATATGCTAGAAACTGTATAGTGCGACCAATAGATAGAAAATTAGCCAGAGATTTTATAAATGATAACCATATCCAAGGTTATCACGGATGTTCTGTAGCTTATGGATTATTTTATAATAATGATCTAGTTTCTGTAATGACGTTTACAAGCTCAAATATAACTAGAAAACTAAAAGATACTTGGGAGATTTCTCGCTTCTGTTCACTGATAGACACTAATATTGTAGGCGCAGCCGGAAAACTATTCTCTCGCTTTGTGAAGGATGTAAAGCCAGAATTAGTAGTATCATATGCTGACACTCGTTGGTCTGATGGTAATCTTTATAAGCAGTTGGGATTCTCATTTGAACATCAAACACCATGTAATTATTGGTATGTTGATAAGAAGGAAACAAAGAGAATTCATAGATTTAACCTACGCAAGCGACCTGATGAACCAAAAGACAAGACAGAATTTGAGTTGCGTATGGAACAGGGATATCTTAAAATATATGACTATGGTTCAAGTAAATGGATTTGGCTTAAACCCACATCGGAACATTAGAATCTTCTTGAGATTGCCCATAAGCAGACATCTGCGAAAATGGGTCTGTTATAACCAATTGTGGACCATATGGTGTACGCCTAAACATCATATTATCAGCATGTAAATCTAAATGCCAATTCTTCTTTAGGAATTTTGATAAGAATACTAACGCATTGTAAAGATTACGGTCTTTCACTAATTTTCTTACAGAACTCTTTTTGATAGCCTCGCTCAGAAAATATGCCAGCATCATATCAGTATCAATACCCCAAGCTCTTTGAATACCCTCGTCTATAATCAAATCAAGGACGTGTTGGAGTTCTTCTTTTGATATAGTATGCATACTATTTAATTGTTCCATATTGAACTTATGTAACGTAACCCCTTGTTTATCCGTATACTTGTTGACGCCATATATTCTTGGGAAATATGGGTTCATTTTCTGATCACTATTCACTAGCGCTTTTACGAACTCTGGGTATAAATCTTTCTGATGGTAGTTTTCGCCAGAAGTATCGATTTTTTGTCGTTTAGACACCATATGTGGGTCTTTAGGGTCTTTTCTCACAATAGAATATCTACCAGAACCCATCAGGTCTTTCGTTTCTCCACGCTTACCACTAAACGCTTTATTTGGTATGTTTACGTCTTTAATGTCAGTTTGAATGATCTCGTTTAACAACATTTTTATTTCTCTACATAATGATCATAGAAATTTTCTAATCTAGCTAAGACTTTCTTCTTAGTTTCACTTTCTAAATTGGATATGAATTTACCTTCTGGCAACTGTGTTAATATTGACAAGAATCTCTTGAAACTGTCTCCAAAATATTCTTTCTTGATAGCTTGCTTTGCCATGTTGGCTGAAGTTTGTTTTGCAGCGTTTGCTGTAGAATTTGCTGTTTTGTCTAGTTCAGCTATAGCTGATTTATACTCATTGAGTTTATTAGCATATGCCTTCATTAATGCATCATATCTAGCATCAACTTCGTCATTATCTTTACTTTTTATCTCATAAGTAGTTTCTTTATTTTTCTCATGAAATTCATCTCTAGCTTCGTCTAAGAATTTGACTATAGCTTGCTTTACCTTGCCAGCCATTTGCTGTTCTTCAATCTTATTCAGCAAATCATCTCTTGAAACTTCTCCGCTGTATTTCGGATACTCTACAACTATAAAAAATTCATCACCTTTTGATGCTAACCTTGCATTTTCCTGCCCAGCACGGAAAACCATATTCAAAGTTTTATAATTTTTATCTTTAATGACCTGTCCAACATTTAGTTCTGAGTGGTTAGGTTTCTTTTCTATGTGTGCAGTATCAAACCCACCATAGATTTTATGTAACACCAATGTTGCCTCTTCTTGGTTAGCATTGGTCTTTTCTAATAAAAAAGATGCAAATCGTTTCATTTTTATAATTCCTGTTTGATATATTTATTGTTGAGATGTAAAAAAAGTTAGCTTTTATTACACACTTATAATAAATAGATATAACTATTGTACATGTTTAAGGAGCTAAGTCATGGCATTAATAACAGATATGGGCGTACTACCAAATGCTGGTGGAATTATCCATCCAATTGTCAAGCACAAGTGGAGAGTATTTTTCTATGGCATCGGTGGTCCTCGTGGAAACGTTCAGACATCAGGAACTGATGGAGAAATTTTAACCCTACAGGCAGTACAGGGTGATAGACCTAAATTAGAATTCGAAGAAATCGAATTACATCGTTATAATTCAAGAGCTTGGATTGCCGGTAAGCATAACTGGCAGCAAGCTACATATCAGTTCGAAGCTGATGTTGGTGGACGTGTAACTCAAATCTTCCAAGAACAGTTAGAAAAGCAACAGGCTATTATTGCGCCGGGTGCTGGTAGAGTTTTAAACTCAGCATATGCCGGTCAACAATATAAGTTCGCAATGATCTCGCAGATGATGGATGGTGATATTACCCCATTAGAGTCATGGGCACTTGAAGGTTGCTTTATTCAAGCTATTGATTATGGTGAAAAGGATTACAGCGTATCAGAAGCGATGAAATTATCCGTAACTTTCCGTTACGATCACGCACGTCAGTTAATCACTGGTATCGAAGGTATGGCTACAGGTGGTCCAGCACCACTTGGCAACAGCAACAGCTAAACCTAGTGCTGATAGTGTTACAACAAAGGGGCCAATCGGCCCCTTTGTTTTTTCAATAAATAGAATATAATGGATTTTTATATGGCGACAGTTAGAGAAGTAATAGAAGCATTTGATAGGCAAGAATACACTCAAGTGCAAAAACTTATTCAGAATATTAGAGATGCCGCTCTTATCGGTCCCGTGCCATTTCAACCAAATGATCCATTAACAAAACAGGCAGAAATAGACAGAGCATTTCCGTATATACAAGACGTGGCTAATGGTCCAATTTCAAAAGGAATTGAAACATTGAAAGCTACAACTATGGTTATAAATGGCTCTTCATATTCTGGTATGCAAAAATTTGGCATTTATTCTTTTGTACACGCTCCTGATTTATTCAAAAGAACAGATAATGAAAATGGAGCTATTTTAGTAGTTGATACATTATACATGAGAGATTATTATAATTTATTACGAACAATAAACAAAACTGAGTTTAATTCTTTTACTGAATTTATGAAGAAAATATTTAAGCTGATAAAATCTGGAGCATTTGATAAAACCGCATGGTCTAATAGTATAAAAATTGAATGTAAAAGAGTTATTAAAATTTGTGTTAACTATAGGCAAGTAGTATGATTATTCCTCCACCGCCACCGGGCAATGGGCGCTCAAAATTATTCAACCCGACTTGGCAATTGGGTAAAAATACATATGATTTTAGTTCGGTATTACAACAAACAAATACTCGTTTAGACGTAGACGATAGGATAATAACCAGAATCCCAGATGATATGGCAGATGGTGAGGCTCCGAAATTAAAATTTAATTTTACTGTAGAATTCGCATTTAGAGATAATGACCCAGAGGTCCAAAATGATGTAATAAAACATCCCGGCTACGAAGAACCTTATGATAATAAATTCGCTGTCTTAAAAGTTACTAGACCCAACCCAACAGTGAATTATCATAAAGCTAACTTTTATAATTTTAGAACTAATGTCGCCACTAATGTTGATTATGGTACGGTGAATGTGGTGTTCTACGATGACGCTTCAAATAGAGCACATGACATATTCGATCAATATTTTACACTATTAAGTCCGGTTTTTTCTTGGGATATTGAAAGCAGAGCTAACACTATGGATCGCCACGGTTTCGGTGATAGTTCCGATGCACCGCCAGCCATGGCTGGCGGTGCTGCTGTTACCCCGGTAAACGCACCGGGAAAAAGAACTGCATCATTGGGTGAGTTAGAAGCTAGACATGGTATAATAAGATATATTAAAATATATCATGAATATTTTGTTAAGGAATCTGGCGTAAATCAGTCCCCAGTGAGAAGGACTACCGTTTACACATATTTAAATCCTAAAATAACATCAGCTAATATGGATGAGTTGGATATGTCTCAAAGTGCTGTAACTATCGTTGATTTGACTTTCAATTATGATAGTGTGTTTGTTATTCATAAAGATTCACCTATTACAAACAGCGGTGAAATAATTCCATAATATGATATGAGATAATGCGTAGAGCGAACGAAGGTAAATTCACCCCGAAGAATCTAGACAAATATATTGGAGATCATACAAAAATAATGTATAGATCTAATTTAGAATACAATGCTTTTATATTCTGTGATAATAATCCGTTTGTATTGAAATGGGGTTCAGAAATAATAAAGGTACCATATATGAAACCGTATCCAGATGGTAGTATTAGACCATCAATATACATACCGGATTTATACGTAGAGTTTATTGATAAAAATAAACAATTAAAGAAGGTTTTATTGGAAGTAAAACCAGAAAAATTCATAAATAAAAGCAAGTCCAAAAAGAGAAAAACCGCGATTGTAGAAAACTATACTTATATGATTAATATGATAAAAGCCGAAGCCGCACAAAAATGGTGTTCGACTAGAGGGATAGAATATAGATTCGCAATAGAAAAAAACATAATACGTTGATAAATATATAAAATTAAGGATTTTTCATGTCTATACTGCAAGAAATTATAAAAGAAATGGCTATTACAGGTGCTGGATCAATCGCTGCTAATCCTAGCGGTGGTGGAGAAATGCGTCGTCGTGATATACGTGGTGATACTAGCAGACGTGAATGGTCAGATTCATCTAGAGCGGATCAGGCTGCACGCAGAGAGGCTGGTTCCAAGATGTATGTAGACCCAAAGTCCAAACAAAGTCTAGATGCGGCTAAGGCAAAACTGAAAAAGAAGAAGTCGATTAAAAGTAAAATAAAACGTTTCTTTGGTCTAGGAGAAGCTGTAGATTTGAATGATGTGGCATCTCGTTTTAAAGACTTACAAACTGGTGCCACAGATGATGACACTGTTACTTATGGCGTTGAAGATGATCAAGGTAATTTGATGAAAGTCACTGTAAGGTCTGATGTCGCAAAAGATTTCGAAGAGAGATTAGCTCACGAAATCCAAAAGAATGCCGAATTTAATACTGACATAAACAAAATTCCGAATAGAAATACTCCATCAATGGCAGAAGTTCTGTTTAAACTTAAAGACGAATTCGAAATCATAGATGTGGAGTTTCCAACAATTCCCAAAAACACCGTGTACAAGGCTGCTGGTGTAGATGTGCGTGAGCCAGAATCAGGGGTCGGTAAAACTGACTTAGATAATGATCTAGGATATGAAGATGATGAATTCGGCTCACCCGATGGTGAAGATGAATTTGGACTTGGCGGTGGAGAAGGCGACGACTTAGATTCTCTAGACGGAGAGCTAGACGGCGAAGATGGTATGGGTGTACCGGGAGAGGATGATTTCTCTGATGACGAGAGTGTTGAAGATTTTTCTGGTGGCGGCGCATCTTCTGGCGGAACCGAAGGTTTGTTAAATGCTATATTACAGATGTTGCAATCCGATGCAGAAGCTAAAAAGGCACAGGCCGAAGCTGAAGCTGAAAAAGCTAAAGCATTACAGGCTGAATATTCGGCCAAAGCCGCAACAGCTTCTATAGCCCAACAGACAGAATTAATGGCAATGGAACAGGATATCGCCAAACAGAAAGAAAAAGAAAAAGAAGCCAGAAAGTTGGCAGATTTGGCTAAGTTCCAAGTCAAAAAATCCAATAGCTTTACATCCGAAGCAGTGAATGCGTCTGCTGCTGTGGATAAAATTTTATTAGAACTTGACGTGGTTGATAATATGCAGTCTATAATGGCTGTTAGACGAGTCATAAACACTGCATATAGACCGCTTCCAACCGATGATGAAGCCACTAAAAAATATAAACAAACACAAAGAAGACTAGCAATGCAGGAATGGATGGCTAAAAGACGAGGCGTCCAAGTTAAAAAAACCTTTGATACGGAAAAATCTCAACAAGAACAACAACTGCAAGCCAGAGAACAAGAATTGGCCAGAAAAGAGAATGGTCAGCAACAAAATGATCAACAACAAAATGGTCAGCAACCTAATAATAAACAACCAAGACCGAGACCCGCAGTGGCTTTACCAAAAAATGAGTTCAGTGGCGCGAGTATGCGATAATGTCAGACAATATTTTTAATTATGAATTTGACTTATTGGAAGAATCTCCAAGAGTCACCAGACAGATGAAGAGAGTTGGTAACAATACAAAGAGACAGTTTCGTTGTATGTCTGGTGATAAACAAGGTCGTTTAGTTTCGGATTCCGGTAAATGTGGAATAAAAAAAGATCCAAAAAGGGTTCTTCAAGGTAAAATGGCGGCTAGGCATAAGAAAGCTCAGAAGGCTAGAAAGTCAAAAAGAACTAAGGCTAAACCATTTTCTAGACGATTAGTTAAGTTTAATGATTTCCTTAAGGGTAAACTGAACGAAAAATAAGATCATAAATAACTTCATATAAACTATGAGGTAATTATGTCTGTATCAAAATCCCCCTTTGTATTAATTGAAGATTTCGTTTCACCATTGTTATGTGAAGAGATAGTAGATTCTTGTTTGATAGAAGTACCAGACACAGACGAAAATCATAAGCCAATTATGAGTGTTAGGTTCAATAGGCTAGCCGAACTGCGTTTGGGTGAGTCAATAAATGAAATACTCATTCCAGAATTGGAACAATATTATGATTTTGAATACAAGGGTATGCACCCATTTGAAATAGAGTTTTACCCACAAGGGTGTAAGAATAATAAACAAAGATGCGAGAATAGTGTCTTTGTTGCAACTAAAGGTAAGAAAAGTTGGCACAGAACAAGTTCAAAAGATTTTTGTTGCGTATTGTTCCTGAAAGATTATAGAGACAAAAAACCTCTTGACCCATACTATGAAGTCATGGGCGGTAAGCTACAATTTTTAAATCATAACTTTTCCATTAATCCAAAACGTGGTACATTAGTAGTATTCCCCGGCGAAGAACATTTTATAAACTATACAAGTGATATTTTATATGGTGATCTACATCAGGTTAGATTCTATATAGCGGCAACAAAGCCTTACATTTATGACAAGAGTAAGTTCCCCGGCGATTATACTACATGGTTTAAATAAACTATGCTACTTGCTATCGCAGGTAAAGTCATTTAAGATGTTTGTACAACATAGGAATTGACAAGATGGCCAGACCAAAGAAAGAAAAACAATCAGAAAGTTTCGTAATGCCAACTAAAGAAGAAGATGTTAAGGCTCTAAAAGAGATCCTATTCGAAATCTCTGGACAACTTCAAATGATAGAAGATGCAAGGCAATCCATTTCGGATCGTTGTGAAGACATTGAAGTTGGATTCAAGATACCAAAGAAGGTAGCAAAGAAAATGGCTACTACATGGCACAAGCAAAATTTCGATGATCTTGACCATGAAAATACCATCTTCGGCGAGGTCTATAGTAGACTATTCAAAGAGTCTGGCGAAGAGGATACACCATCTGTAGACACAGGGCCAATCAATAGTTTTAACTGATGTATATTTCAGCACAAGCAAGTTATGATAGATCCCATGTAAAAGTTTGGGAACGTACAGAACGGGGAAGGATTCTTAATGAATATCCTTCCCCGTTGTATTTCTATTTGGAAGATAAAGATGGTAAATATCGTGATTATAAAGACACAAAACTAAGAAAACTACAGTTTGATAATTATGATGATTACTATAATACCGCCAAGAGATTAAAAGCTCAGGGTAAAAAACTATGGGAATCTGACATTCCACTTGAATATAAGGTTTTATCATCTCATTATCACGATAAACTCACTGGAACATTGAATGTCGGTTTTTACGATATAGAAATCGACTATGACAAGACCAGAGGTATGCCTGACATATACAATGCTCCTTATGCGCCAATTAATGCCATATCATTATACTGTGTTCATAATGGTAAGATGCTTGTATTGGCCGTTCCGCCAGATAAGAACTTTAAATTAGAAGACGTATCCAAAGATGTACTTGATCTAGGTGAAGTACGACTATTTAACAATGAAAAACAACTATTATTAGCATTTATCGACGAGATAGATGACATAGACATCTTATCCGGTTGGAATAGCGAAGGTTTCGATGACGTATACATTTACCAAAGATTGAAGATGGTATGCGGTGAAGAGATTGCTAACAGACTATCTTTTGACAAGGCCAGAAAGCCATACTTCAAAGAACAACAAGATCGTTTAAATAAAGTGAAACCAGTTTTGGTAACATCTGGTAGATGTTTAATTGACTTGATGTTAGTCATGATCAAATTTGAACCCGGAGAGCGCGACTCGTTCGCGTTAGAGGCTGTTGCAGAAGAAAAACTACCAGACTTACCCAAACTCCAATACGAAGGGAGTTTAGCAGATCTATATAAAAATGATTTCAATTTCTTCTTACGATACAATATTAGAGACTGCGAAATCCTCAAAGGATTAGAAGATAAGTTTGGTTATATAAAGTTGGCCATTCTAATGTATCATATGGATACTGGTTTACTTAATGATGTATTAGGTACAATCAGATTGACAGAAATGGCAATAATAAATTATTGCCATCATACTCTCAACATTGTTGTTAATGACAAAGAAATAGATGGTGAATTCTCCGGGGAGAAATTCGGCGGTGCATTCGTTTTACCTCCATTGGTAGGATTACATGAATGGGTTGGGTCAATTGACGTAAATTCCCTATACCCATCATCTATGATGTCTGTAAATATTAGTTTTGATACTTTGATAGGACAATTTGCAGAAAACGTTATTGCATATGAAAATGTGATATCAAAAACCGATAAAAAGCTATCATTCATATTTGAAGATGGTTCAGTGGAATCATTGACTGGAAAGGAATGGAATAACCTACTAAAAGAAATGAATTGTTCAATTAGTGGATATGGAACCGTCTTTTCGTTAGAAAAGAAAGGAATTATACCATCATTATTGAAAGAATGGTTTACAAAAAGGAAACAATTCAAACATAGGTCAGAAGAAAATGAAAGGAAATATCTGGAAACAGTTAAGACTGATCCCACACAATCTAAAAAATACCTAGACGATCACCGTCTATATGATTTGATGCAAAAAGTTTTTAAGCTGAAATTGAACTCTACTTATGGCGCATGCGGAAACAGGTTCTTTAGATTCTTCGATATAAGAATGGCGGAATCAACTACTAAAACCGGAAGACAGATATTATTTCATATGTGCAAGTCGATTTCAAAATATTTGGTTGGTAAGTATGAATACCCAAATAACTATATCATAGCTGGCGACACTGACTCGAATTATTTTAAAACATTGACCGATAACTATGAAGATTGTACAAAAAAAGCGAAGGATATAGCAAAATATATTAACGAATCATTTAATGAATTTTCAGTTGATCATTTCTTACTATCTTCAGAGTACTTAAACATTTTTGCGGTGTCACAAGAAACCATATCAGATCGTTGTATTTTTACTAACGGTAAGAAGAACTATATGATGCATATAGTAGAAAAAGATGGTAATAAAGTTGACAAGATGGTAGTCAAGGGATTACAAATAAAGAAAACTAATACTCCAAAACCGATAAGAAAAATGTTAACTAGCCATTTTGAAAGATTTTTGAAAGGCGAGAGTTGGTCTTCAGTTGGATTATCTATTTTGGAAAACAGAGAGAAAATTTTAAAAGCTGAACAATTGGACCTCGATAGGTTAGGGCTACCGAAAAGAGTCAACAATCTAGAAGAATATTATGGTCATTTTGTAAATGGTACAAAGGGTGTTACAATTCCGGGAAACTGTATGGCATCAATATTTTGGAATAAATGTTTAGAGGATTTCGATGATAAAATTTCATTAAAGATAGTATCTGGTATGAAAATAAAAACCTTTTATTTCAAAAAACCAATTGAGAAATTTAAGTCTATAGCTTTGCCAATTGATCTTGAAATTGTACCAGAATGGTTTTATCATAATATAGAAAATAAAATTGACAGAGAACAACAAATTATTAGAATAATAGATAAGGTGTGCAAGCCATTATTAATTGCAATAGATGAAAAATTACCAACAAGAAAAACATTACTTATAGAAGAATTAGTGGAATTTGAATGAATAAATTATTACCAAAAGATATAGAATTGATCAGACGATCAATTGATATAGCACAATCAAATGAGATATCAGATATCTCGTTTAAAGAGAACCGAGTGGGAGGATATTCCTCTGAAGCTGGTATATTCATTTTGCAAGAATTACCAGACAAATTTTCATTTCCGCCATTAGCTTTATCTAGATTGGATTCTCTCAAGAAACGTCTGGCTATGGTGGATAACTTGTCAGAATATGATGTGTTCTACGATGATGACGGTAAGAAGATTACCAAGCTTACTTTTAAAAGTAAGAGAACTAAAATAGAATTTAGGTGTATAGATCCGGAAAAAGTTAAAACACCATCTAGAGTGACAGATCCAGTATGGTTTTCATTCGATATGGATGCGGAGACATTGACGGTACTGAACCGTGTCACGGCAGCAATGGATACAAAAACAATATCTTTGATAGGGAAAAAGACCACCCCCGGACTATTATTAAAAGTAGAAGATGAAAATAGGGATATATTAGAACATGAGACAGAGTCAAAAATCACTTGGTCGGATGATGGAAGTGTGAATGAGTTCAACTTTGTATACTCTACTAAGAAAATATCTAGATTAATACGAGATGCTGTTTCCGCTAATTATAGAAACGTTAGAATAACGAAGCGAGGCTTTATGATTACACAATCTAAAGGCGTAACAGTTTATACAGTTGCAGAAATATAAAGGAAAAAAAGAAATGTTTTTAACTACTGAAAAATTACTAAAAGACCACAGGTTCATAAAAGGTGTAGCAGATTCAATAACAAGAGTGAATCATTCATATATTTTACAACTTCTGGACAGTATTGAACTCAACCCGGAGGGAGATGAAAAGAAGAACCAATTTATAGATGCCATGTATAATTATTTACTGTCTAAAATTGAAAAGGATAATTTATTTCCAAAAATTATTGATTCTGTGTTGGATAAATTAACATCTAGCGATGAAGGTAAACAAAAAATAACAGAGATCTTAGATAAAACTAATGATATAGTTGTGGAACATAAAAAAAAATCTAAGGAACCTTGGGTAAACATAGTCGGAGATGTTTGGGATGATAATGAAGGGAAATTTAAAGTATCTTTAGACTGGAATGATTCGTTTATAGCAATGTTGCGTAAACAGGGGATAACTGGTGAAGATGAAAGTCAAGTAGTAGAAATGTGGTTGAGAGGTTTAGCCAACCAGTGAAGCATTTAATATTTGATACTCATCATTTATTGCATAGAACATTCTTCACTATTGCTGAAGAAATGGATGCTGAGACTATGTCTGCTATGGGCCTGCATAAGGCTTTAGTATCTATGAATAAATTCTATAAGCAATTTATGCCGGATAATGTAGTCTGTGTCTTCGATAATTATTCATGGCGTAAAGAATATACAGCTAGCGATAAATGCTTATCAATCAAAAAGTACAAAGGAAACAGGAGAAAAGACTTGTCGGAAAGACAAGTCATCCAATTCCAAATATTTGATGAACATATTCAGTATTTTAAATCAATTTTAAAAGAGAAAACCGGTATTCTAGTTTTAGAGAGAGAACGATTGGAAGCTGATGATATTATTGCAGGTTTTGTAATGTCAAAACCGGAAGACACTCATATAGTTTTGACTGGAGACAATGACTTCTTACAATTATTAAAATATGATAATGTAACTATCTACGATCCTATTCAAGACAAAGCAAAAACCCTCGAAGAATATGATTTCGATGCAGATTATTTTATGTTTCAAAAATGTTTTCGCGGCGATGCTGGTGATAATGTTATGTCATCTTATCCAAGAATACGATCAGATAAAATAAAAAAAGCATATACAGACGATTACACATTTGAAAATGCTCTTCAGCACACATTTGATGTAGAGTATTTTAATGAATCCGGTGAATTATGTAAAAAAACGTTTAAAACGATGGACGTCTTTAATGAGAATTTACTATTAATGGATCTTAATAGTCAACCTGAAGATATTAAACAATTAATATCAGAAACGGTCAGCCAAACAAAACGATCAAGATACAACATGATTGAATTCATGAAATTTTGTAACTCAATGGGGTTGAAGAATATTTCCGAAAGTTTAACAAATTTTACAGGATTGTTAGTCGGTAAAAAATAGTTTACGGTCTAGGACCAGTATCTTCAGGTGGTTCAACCTTTTCTATTTTTTTATTCTGTGCGTTCTCAACGATAGGCTCTACAGGAGCCACAGGAGGCGTGTAGGGAACTATAGAGATGTTTGGCTGCGTTGTATCGTTCTTATCCCATTTACGCCCTGTAGACGCATACAGACCGAATATACCGGTAGACAGTCCTATGATCGTTGTAACGAATGCGGATTGTGCTGCTGTAGGACCGCCAACAACATCTACGACAGTGCATGCCAGCGTTTGCGCTTTCTCTAAAGCCATTCCAGCTTCAGTGAAAAGTTGTAAAACTGCCGCATCACATCTTTCTTGTACATATGTCGGAATTTTTGTGTACCATAAATATAGTTCATTAACAAGCCACGCATAGCACACTAGTATTAAGCGCGGCACTACGCGCCATGCGTCAACTGCTTCGGCTAATTGTAGTGATAACTTTCTAATATTCATGAAATATATTTATGGTTGATACTGAAAATCTGGAAACTGAGAACGAAATGATAGAGAATACTAATGCCGAAAAACGCGGCAGGGGCCGTCCTATATCTAGGATTGTTAAAGAAGATGAACCGGAGAAAGAAAAGCGTCCTGTAGGTAGACCACCAAACCCAAATAAAAAGGGGAGGAAGCCATACATTCCGACTGGAAGAAGTCGCGGGCGCCCAAAGAAACCCGATCATCTCAAAGTTCCACCTAAAAAGAGAACGTACCAACGAGTACCGGAACACTTAAAAAAGAATCCCGGAAGAAAGAGAACGTCATTATCATTTGAAAAGGCTAGATCTATTATATTAGACGAGACGATTGGTTCTGTTAAACAGTATAAAAAATGGTATAAATTCAACAGACCATCAAATATACCAAGAAATCCAGACATAATATATAAAAATACTTGGACCAGTTGGAATGACTATTTAGGGAACGACAATCTTTCTTTTGTCGAACAAGCAGCACACAGATCATATTTAAGTTATGACGACGCTCAACTTTTCGTCCGTAAGTTAGGATTGAAATCTTCTGAGGAATGGAAAGAATTTGCGAAATCCGATAAATTTCCTAAAGACATACCAAAAAGACCAGATTTTCATTATAGAAAAAATTGGATATCATGGAAACAATTCTTAGGATACAATCATTTAGATCGTATAATAGAAGAAGTGAGCACCACAAAGTATTTGTTCATTGCAAAATATTATAACATGCCTATGAATGTTTTTAAAGTGGATGTCACTAATGTAAAATTAGAAAAGATTGTTGAATATGCCAGACACCAGCAATTTAAATTAGTGAAAGTTTATGAATATGAAGAAGGATTTGACTTTAAATTGATAGTTAATCGACACGGTCAGATGTATTGGGGCGGTGAGCAAGGTGACTATGAATTATATAACGTCCATAATCTGATTATGGACTTAGATACTATGTTGTTGCCTGCTCGTTTATAAACTTCGCAACTATATGTGCGATTGGTCTTTGCCAATCACGACCTATCAACATAAATTCTCTTTCTGAAAGAAAAGCCGTGTGTATGGTTTCTTCTTTAGTTTTGGGATAAGAGTTGAAATTGTATTCACATATGAATAAATCGCATGTATCATTCATTATACGTTTAACAAAGACTGGTTCCGAACCGTAATATGGAATGATTCCAAGTTCTTCTGTAGCTTCTCTCATGGCAGCAATCGCAGAGGTTTCACCATCTTCTATTCTTCCTTTACAAAATTGATACGCATCGCCCCCAAAAGTAGCATTTGATGGTCGCATGCAGAGAAAATACAATTCATTTTCCCATCTCATGTAAGGAATTAACATTGCTCTTTTTAATCTCTGGTTCGGCACGATGTTTTTTTTCTCTAATAAATATTTTTAAATTCTACAGGAGAATAAGAATTATGTCAAGAGTTATGCAAACAAGAGCACCAGTTTATAATCACCTACGTAAAGTTCTATTGGATGGGGTGTTGCAGGAAGTACTAGTAATGCGAGAAGATCCATCCAATGGTGATATTTACTTTATCAAAGTCCAGCATCTGGATCGTATTGATAAGGATCGTTTTGTTAAGATTTTACGTCGTCGTGACGCTAATCGTTATGAACTTTGGGATTTATTAAGTCAGGTTACGTTGCCAAATGGTCAAAATGCGCTGGTACTATACCATCAGTTGGTTCGTGTGTTACACGCTAATGGTAAAACATCACTACCCGGTCACGGTTTTGGTGCTGCAACCGGTCCAACTTCACTGTCTATGGCGGTGTCAGGACAAGAAGCGCCGGAAGCTAAACCTGCTGCAAAAGCTAAACCAGCGGCGTAAACATAGAAAAATATCCACGCTAAATAAAGGTGGAATTCTTCAAAAGAGGGGTTCGAACGAACCCCTCTTTTCTTTTTATATAAGGTGAAAAATGGAAAATACAATTTTTGTGCAGATTGCTTGTTATCGTGATAGACAGCTAATACCAACTTTGTTGGATATGATAAAAAATGCTGAACACCCAGAAAATCTAAGAGTATGTGTAAATTGGCAACACGATGACAGTGAATCAATAGAAGATTTTCTAGGTAATGGTTTCAATATTGAACAAGTATTCTCAGAAAATGATAATGATTTTGACCAATATCTATTATCTAAGGATAGCGCATTTATAATATTATTGGATGTTCCGTATACTACATCAAAAGGCGCTTGTTGGGCTAGAAATAGAATACAACAAGAATATGATGATGAAAAATATACATTACAGTTAGACTCACATCATAGATTTGTCGAAAAATGGGATACGTTGTTAATAAACACGTATGAATCATTAAAGACCAAGTCAAAAAAACCATTAATAACTGGTTATTTGCCATCGTTCGAACCGGATAATGACCCTGCTGCAAGGTTAAAAGCACCATGGAAGATGAACTTCGATAGATTCAGTCCAGAGGGGATAGTACATTTCATGCCAGCTACGATTGACGATCATGCATCCAGAACGGAACCATTGCCAGCTAGATTTTATTCTGCTCACTTCGCATTTACGGAAGGCGCATTTGCTAGAGAAGTACAACACGACCCTAACTTATACTTCCACGGCGAGGAACATTCTATCGCAGTAAGAGCCTTTACATGGGGATATGATTTATACCATTTACACTATGTTGTTGCTTGGCATTTTTATACAAGAAAAGGTTTGACCAAACATTGGGACGATGACAAAGAATGGCATAAATTAAATAATAATGCTCACTTACGTTGTAGAAAATTATTTAGTATGGATGGTGAAGTATATAATCCAGAGGAATTTGGATCATATGGCTTTGGTTCAGAGCGAACTCTTGCAGATTATGAGAGATATTCCGGTATAAGATTTAAAGATAGAAAAATTCAGAAGCACACATTAGACCACAAATATCCACCAAATCCATCGTTTGAAAATGATACCGATTATGATAATTCATTCTTGAATTTCTTTAAACATTGTATAGACATATCATTCAGTCAATTGCCGTATGATGATTACACATGTTTAGTCGTAGCATTTAAAGATGAAGATGGTAATGAAATTTATAGACAAGATGTGGATGCCGAAGAAGTTAAGAGAATGAAAAATGATCCGGATGGTTACGGAAAAATCTGGAGAAGTTTCTATTCAGACAAGAAAGCATATAAATGGATAGTTTGGCCACATTCTAAAGAACATGGTTGGCAATCTATTATAGAAGGTAATCTTTATGAAAAGAAGAAAATAGAAGATACTCCAGAACCAATTGATTTTAATATTCAGGTAAAATATACACCAGATAGTGATAAAATGGTAACCCCTAAAACATTAGAAGAACAAATAAAAACTGATCGCATAATGATACATTTACCTGCGTATAGAGAACCAGAATTAATTCCTACCATAAGAGATGCTTTAAAGAATGCATCTAATCCTGATCGCATTATATTTGGTATTTGTAGACAATATAATCCTGATGATGGTTTCGATAATTTAGATGAATTTAGAGATGACCCGAGATTTAAGATTATTGATATTCATTATACAGAAGCGAAAGGTTTAGCATACGCTAGGGCGCTGATCAACGATACCTTATTAGAAGATGAAGAGTTCCTTTTACAACTGGATTCACATCATAGATTCACTGAAAATTGGGATACCACATTATTGACGTGGTATTATGATTTAAAAAATGATGGACACAATCCACTTATATGTGGTTATCTACCATATTATAATCCTAAAAATGATCCAGCAGATAGAGTTCAAGAACCATGGTTTTCTGAAGCGGCATGCTTCTATCCGCACGGCACAATTTTCATTAGACCAACTTCGGCAAAGAATTGGAAAAACCTTACCAAGCCATATCCAGCAAGATTCCTAAGCGGACATTTCGCTTTCGGACCAAATAAATGGGCGAGAGATGTACGCCACGACCCAAACATATTCTTTAGCGGAGAAGAGATTAATTTGACTGTTAGGAGTTTCACCCACGGCTACGATCTGTTTCACCCACACAGAGTTATTATATGGCACGCAACCATGCGAGAAGAGAGAGCTGGTATGTTGATATGGGATGATCAACATAAACGTGGTGAAAATAAATGGTGGCGTCAGCAAGACATCGCTAGATCCAGAATTCGTCAGTTATTACAAACCGAAGATAATGGACATGATTTGGGGCCATATACATTAGGAAATGTAAGAACACTGCGTGAATATGAAAAATATGCTGGTATACACTTTAAGAAGCGTGCATTCCAGAAATGGACTATGGAAAATAATTTTGCGCCAAATCCATACCCATATTCATCGGAAGAAGAGTGGGAAGATTCATTTTCAAAATCATTCTATCACTTGGTCAATATAGATAGAAAACAATTACCCGGTGATGATTATAATTTCATTCTAGTGGCCTTCGACGATAAAGATGGTAAACCTATCCATACTAAGAATATTGAAGGACATAATCTGAAAAGATTTTTAAATGGTGATGGACCTATACATTATGAAGAGATGTTCACAATACATGAAAAACCGAGTAGGTTAGTATTTTGGGGTCATTCTTCTTCTAGAGGTTGGGCAGAGAGAGTAGAAACATCGTTATGACGGAGTTAAAGGAACGAGTTGCCATATGTTGGACTTGTTGCGGCCCAACATATAGAGAAACATTATTGAAAAAATTACAAAACTATTATACAGATGATGATAATGTGTTTTATTTTATAATCACAGATGACAAATATTTCTTTAAAGATGTTAATAGAAAAAATCTTATAATTAATGAATTAAGAGACTTTTATGATAAATATCCCCTTTTACAACAATATGAATCATATCTAGAAAGTGATGATTCACAGGATTATGCAAAAAAATTTACCACACAAAATTATAGGTTTCCATTTTCTACTAATAGGTTCCATTTAATACAAATAGAAGATTTTAACATAACAAATGTTATCATGCTTTGTACGGATACAGACGTGTTTATTGACAGAATAAAAAATTATTTAACAAATAAAAATTATTTATATAATGCTGTCAGTAGATGGTATCAAGACACGACAGAGCAAAATATGACCATAATATGTGATATTCTATACGAAGATTTTGGACTGCAATGTGATCAAAATGTTCAAATATTTGACGGAGCTGCTAAATTTTTCATCTTTGATAGTAAAAATACGGTAAAGAGATTTTTTTCTGTATGGAATCATGTTATACAAAAATTATACGAAGAGAATAAAATGCGTTTTTTCTGGGGGTCATACGCTGTAAATGATGAATATATACTAGGACCAATATATAACGTTTTTGGTATTCATCAGCCTAACGAAAAATTTTCTTATGCGGAATTGTTCGAAGTAAATCACGATCCCGCTGAACGGTTTTGGTCATATTGGTGATACAGGATAACATTATGAATAATTGTACAATAGTAACGGGTCTTTGGAACATAAACAGATCTAATAGGTCTTTTGATCATTATATAGATAATTTCAAGCGATTTTTAGACATCCCACAGAATCTATTCATCTACATACCGAAAGAGTTGGAATACCTTGTGTGGGAAAAGAGGAATAGAAATAATACATATGTAAAAGTATATGAATTGTATGATATTAAAAGATTATACCAACCATTCTGGGATGTTACTCAAAAAATACGCAATGATGATAATTGGAAAAATTTGGCAGGATGGCTACCAGAATCTCCACAGGCTAGTCTAGAATGGTACAATCCAATTGTACAATCTAAAATGTTCATGCTAAATGATGTAACGATATGGAATCCATTCGGTAGCGAGTATTTTTTCTGGTTGGACGCTGGCATAACAAACACAGTTCCGCATACTCACTTAGTAGAAAACAACGTTCTTGATAAACTAACAGAGTATGCAAATCCATTTTTATTTCTTAGTTATCCATATGTGGCCAATACGGAAATACACGGTTTTGATTTTGATAAAATTAACAAATATGCCGGAAAAAAGGTTGAATATGTTTGTAGAGGTGGATTATTTGGAGGACACAAACAACAAATAAACGAAGCTAATGCCACTTATTACTCTATTCTATCTAGAACTCTAAATGAGGGTTGTATGGGGACAGAAGAGAGTATATTTACAATCATGTCACACAATCAACCGGACATATATCGAAGATATGAATTAGATGGGAATGGATTAATAGTAAAATTCACACAGGCTATTATAGATGGTAACGTAAAAATAACAGAGCCGGATAAGAAGAAAATGGCCAACACAAAAAGATATTCTGATAATGATATAAAAAGATATAAAACAAACCTTTACATATTGACATTCAATTTTCCAGAGCAGTTGTTACATACTATAAAATCCATGGAAAAGACACCAGAATTGCTTACCAAACCAAACCTGATTCTTATCGACAATTCTACTGATCCAGATGCAAAAATTAAGAATAAACAAATAGCAAACGAACGCAATTTTGAATATGTAGATATGGGTGGGAATACCGGTATATGTGGTGGTAGGCAAAGAGCCGCTGAACATTTTGATGCTTCTGGCGCAGACTTTATGTTGTTTTTTGAGGATGACATGACCGTAAATCCACCAGAATATTCCGGTCAGGTATGTAGAAATGGATTTAGAAAATACATACCAAATCTATACAACATTATCCATAAAATAATGTTAATAAATGAATTTGATTTCTTGAAATTGACATTTACGGAAGTATACTTTGACAATGACAAACAATGTTCGTGGTATAACGTTCCTCAACATATACGAAGCAGGGATTGGCCGGATTATGATAAATTACCGATACAAGGTTTAGACCCGAACGCCCCATTAACCAATTTTAAAAATATTAGAAATCTGGATGGGGTTACTTATGTAGATGGCGAAATTTATTATGCCAACTGGCCAATGATCGTATCTAAAAATGGAAATAAGAAAATGTTTATAGATACAAAATGGGCGCATCCATATGAACAGACATGGATGTCACATATGTATCAAATGACAAAAGCTGGTGAATTGAAACCAGCCATATTATTGGCATCTCCAATATGGCATGATAGAATAAAACATTATAAACCAAACGAGAGAAGAGAAAATTAATAAATAAATGATAAATTTTAAATAATAATAATGACAAAATTCAATTCAACTGGGTATTTCGTATATAAAAATCTGAAGGCTATGCAGAGTAATATGTCCTTTGATCTTTTTGATGAATTTTTACAAAAAGAAAAATTTGATAATGTAATAGAGATAGGGACGGCCTTTGGTGGATTGTGTTTATTCCTATACGAAAAATCATTGGAATATAATTATAATTTTATGTCATTTGATATTGCGGATAGAATATATGACAAACACTTAACAATGGGTAGAATAGTATTAGATATATTTTCGGAAGACGCTATTAATATTGTTAAAAAACAGCTAGAAAATGGTAAATGTTTAATACTGTGTGATGGTGGTAATAAAATAAAAGAATTCAATTTCTTTTATGAACTATTAAAGCCGAATGATTTTATAATGGCACATGATTATGCTAAAAGTGTCGAGCATTTTAACAACAATATAAAAGATACTTATTGGAATTGGTGTGAAATAATAGATTCAGATGTTGCAAAAGCTTTAGAAAATCTACAAAAATATAAAGATATAGATTTTGAAAAATGTGCGTGGTTATGCTGTGAAAAACAATAATATTATATTTGTTACATGTATATACGATGGATATAATGGTACTATATTTGGAGGAAGAAAGAGTAGAAAAACATATTATATGGAATCATTAAAAAGTATATGCAATATTGGTCACACTATATATTGTTTTACATCCGAAAATCTTTATGACGAATTGTCCTCACATTTTTCACAATTTAATAACTTGATTCTTATAAAAAAAGAATTAACGGAATTTTGGTTTTCTAATAGTATATTAGAAATAAAAAATGAGAAACCTGATTTGTTTGTGTCGCCGATTTTTTGGAAAGATAGAAATTGTCACATCATGTGGGGTAAAACTGAAATGTTAAAAATAATCATGAAGAAAGAAAATCCAAATTATATTTTTTGGATTGATGCAGGTCTTTCATCTGATCAACTTTTCCCGCATGAATATTTTCCCAATCCTAAAAATAGAAATTATTCCGTTGGAATCTTTAATAATTATTTTATTATGGAAATTATAAAACATATCAAGAACAGAATAATATCCATACATCACACAGTCCCGAATAATAGACCACTCCCAGAAAAATACTATAATATTACTTCAAATAGACGAACACACGCAATGTTAGGAGGTTTTTTCGGAGGCAGAGTAGAGCATATGGATATTTTTTGTTGCGTATGCACATCTAAAATTTTAGATATAATCAATAACAAAGAATTATTTTCTGAAGAATCTATCTATTCCACTATAGTACACGAAAATGAAAACATATTTAGAATACAAATGTTTGATTCATTTTATCATAAAGATTGGGGAAATCGTTATAATGAAAATAGAAAACCGTTCAGTGATTGTTTTAAACAATTCATAAAAAATGAACAGACTTAAGATTAATTTTATACCCTCTGATAATTTTGGAGATGCGTTAAATCAATACATCCTATTTAAGAAAGGAATCCCTTTTCACTATTGTCACCATGAAATAGAAAATAAGATAACTCTGGTAGGCAGTACACTAACAGTTAGTTAAAATATGTCTTTTTATACCAAATGACAAACAACGCCACTGGAAACAGATTTTAACCTCAACGAAACGCCTTCAAAATTTTGAAGGCGAAAAAGCTTTCGATAACTGAGTTTCGTTCGCTTTTTGAACCAATCATATAAATTTATCCACGAAACATCATCGATCTCAAAACCTAACATTTCCTTCCAACGGGTAGTTATGGCTTTTAAATCAACTTCAGGAAAATTTGTAACTGATTGATTTGTAAGGAATTGTCGCGCTCTTCGCGACAATTCCATTGCTGCTGCTATTGAATCATATTCTTCGGGCTGCGTCAAGCAGCCCACAAAAGATGAATAAAAAGCAGGTATTTCTTTGTACTTTATTCCATTTATGTTACATTTTTTTACAAGATTTTGTACTAATTTTGATCTGTTCCAGCTATTGTTCACAAGTCGGTTGAAGTTCTTGCCCTTTTTATGATCTTTTGACTTCATATTCAAATCTTCAAAAGCTATCAATTCCACTCTGTGATGGCGCGCAAGCGCCACAATTCTAGAGTTGATCTCACATGTCTCATGTAACTTTTTGTTTTTATTAGTAATTTTGTTCAAAATGGAAAGATCAATGATCTCTTTGTAACGGATTGTCTGGTTGTCCATGACAACCAGACCAATGTAATTTGGGTTCATGTCAAATGATAGAATTCTATTTTTTATAGGCTTGCGCGTGCTGGCATCCGCCAGCACAGCCTCATCAAAAATCACAATGACTTCATTTCTAAGGATTTCTAATGAAAAACATGCCTTTTTGTCTTCGCATAAATCTTGCAGGCGGCGCAAAGCGCCTAGCCTGCGATCATTTTTAAGATCAATTTCATAGATCAAACCGCAACGCGGTTTGAAAATGATTTTTTGATTTAAAAGATCAAATGATGCCTTGCGATTGCCTGCGGCATCGCAAGATGATCCTCTTAGATAAATCGAAGGATTTCTCTTTTTATCCCATTCTGTCTTGTTTTCTGTCTTTTTGTATTTTAATCTTTCGAAAAGCTTACGACCACCAAATACAACTTTCTCTTTGTTTTTCAATGACTTAGCTGAATTTACAGCCATCTTTACAAAAGATGCATCCAATAAATCTATATTAATCAACAATTTGCAGGCTTTCTCTATTTCTGTGACAGATTTTTCTTCAATCCATCGGTTGTGCGCGAAGCGCACAACATTGTTGAATTGCTTAAAATAATCTTCCGGAATGGAATGAGAGCACGCAAGCTTATAAGAGATCACTGGTCAGGTTTCTCTTTCTGTTTGATCTTTGCGTCTTCTGGCACCAAAATCGTGCCAGAAGCCGTCTGGATGGCCCCCTCAATCATTCCAGAATGGAACCACGTCTGTGCTGTTCTGTAACTGATGTCCATCTTTTCAGCAAACTTCTTTAATTTAATCATTTCTTCATCTCTTTTATCTATTTAGCAGAGATGAAGAAAAACGTGCAACTTTTTTGGTTTCTTGTCATGGATTGACAAGAAACAACATAAAATGCTATAGTTTCTTATGACTAGTTAGAACACATCACTTGTGTAAAAATACTCATGTTTTTGGAAATGGTGTTATATCTAGTGCGCAAAAAATGCGTGAAGGTCTCGTCTATCATGTAATAAGAGGACCATTGACCAAGAATGTATTAGAATCTACTGGAATTAATGTAGGTAATGTTACATATGGTGATCCGGCTCTTTTGCTCCCAACTATTTATAATAATAAATCCATAAAAAAACAATATAAATTAGGAATTATTCCACATCAAATAGAATATAATGATATGGTTAACTTTATAAATGAGCATAAATCTAATTTCGCTAACACAATAGTATTAAACGCTACTACACCAACGGCAATATCTATGGAAAACTTTATAGACCAAATACTTAGTTGTGAAAAAATAATATCTTCCAGCTTGCACGGAATAATAACATCGCACGCATATAGAGTACCAGCGATTTGGTTAAAATTTTCTGATAAATTATGGGGAGATGGTATAAAATTCAGAGATTATTTCGCTAGTGTTGGTGTTGAGGACATTTCACCAATTACAATGATCAATAGTGAAAATGTATCAATTGATAATTATATACCAACATTAGATATAAGAAATATAGAAAATAATATGCCTTGGAATGTACAATTTCCAGAATGTTTTTACGCCGATGATACAGATCCAGAGTTTAATATAAAAACAAATATGATAAAAAATCCAATTCGATCTAAAGATTATTGGAACACTTTCTCAGAAGAATTTAGTAATTATCAATCAAATAATTGTAAAATGTAAATGCATCAGTATCCCAATCTGTACATTTTCTAATTAATGAATTGACACAATAATCTCTATCGGGGTCAATATCCGAAATACTTCCAATATTATGATCTTGAAATTCAGAAGACACCCTAACTTCCATGGAACGAATGGAACCCATCGCAGATGGCGTATAAATCATGGAACCATATTTATTGCCCACAGTATAAATTGTTGGTAATGTTTTTTCCAAATCACATATATTGTGTATATTGTTTTCGTCTTTGAAAAATAAAGCTAGACGAATGTTAGCTTTTATTTTGTTTTTGTAAAATTGGTGAACAGCTAAAGCCACCATTCCAGAGTTTCCACCAGATAGGTCTTTGTTCATTTGTGAAAGAATCTTATAAATTCTATTCATCGTGTTGGTCTGGTGGCCCTCTTCCAATATGTCAGCCATGTTCATTATCCGACCACCTGATTAATTTCTGCATCACTTGTTTCTCCTACTGATAGGGTCAAGATGTATTCTATGGTTATGGAACGATTAGCAGATTTCAATATAGGACTGAAGATAAAGTGAGTTAACAGTCTTTCTCTTTCGTTAGATGGATTGATTGGATCATTTTGTACGCCAGCGTTTTGTCCATTCACAGGTTCTATGTTACAATTTGCACAAACACCATTAGTGATAGCGTTGAAAAAATCTGTTGACACTGTTTCACATGTCAAAACAACAGACGAATTCACCCCAGTTGTTTTACTTTGAACAGTTAAATATCCATAACTTTGTTTATTAATTATAGTTGTGTAGACACCTTCTGAATCATCGGTGATATAAAAATATACATAATCATTCATCTGTGAACCCGATGATATCCAAGAACCATCATTTATGCCTTCACATATATCACCATATGTTAACTCACCTGATAAGCCAGTACCAGATGCCGGTGTTGTTATACCACAAGTATATGTTGTACCATCAATAGTTATTTCCATTGAATAGGTAGTATTAACTGCTAAATTAGAGTTTGTTGTAGATGTTTTATTACCAACGTCTACATTACTGTAACCATTAGTATTTCTTGCTGGTTTACCCGGACTGTATAAACCTATTTCATCGAATAGAAAACATGTTTCGTTTTCTTCAACTGTAATACCAAGATCATCCGACAACACTTGACCAGAAGGTTCGTTTTCATTTAATACGGATATGATCGTTATATTAGACTTTAAACCAACTTCAGTTGATACTACACCCCCTCCCGGAGGATCAGAACTCGAATCATCTCCACCACCTATGCGGACATTTGACGAATCTGCTGATCCGGGATCAGTGCCAAAATATATACTATCTTCGTCCACTACTTCAGAATATGTTTCATTGTACAAACGCGATTGCCAACCGTCTACCGCACCAGTATTGGGTGCTTTGAAGATAGTATTACCTGCGCTATCCTGAAAACTTGCCCCATTTCCATAGGCTATGCGGTGAATTATGGAATTTGGTTCGTTAGCTAAAGCCCTTGCCAAGATTCTTGCCATGTTCTGTGGATGGATAGCATTGGAGCCTTGATGAATGATTTCTTGCGTATCAGTGTACTTTATGGTAATGTGTGTCGTCATTGAGACTGGTAAAGAATCAGATTTCATTAAGTAAAACTCCAAATATTATTGTTCTGAACTATTTATAGCAAATTAAAAAGGTAAAGTCATGAGTGCGATCAAAGCGTTACACAAAGTTGGTAAATTAAGCCTGTCAAAGGACTTTATGTCTGATATTGTATTTGAGGGGGTGACTGGCTCAACTGCTTATAATTCTAGTATAGAAAATAAGAGTGACCTAGACATTTATGGTATTTGTATGTTGCCACTGGACATGGCATTTCCACATAGAACTGGATATATCAGAGGTTTTGGTCCAGCGCCGGAATACTTTGAAACGATGAATCAGCACCATATCCAACACAATGATAAAGAATATGATATCAACATCATTTCTATCGTTAAATTTTTTAATCTTGCAGCAGAAAACAATCCAAATATTGTGGATGTTTTATTTTTGCCACAGCGCTGTGTATTATCCGAGGATCAGGTTGGTAAGCATTTGAGATCTGCTCGTCATCAATTCTTACACAAAGGTAGTGTACAAAAGTTTCTGGGGTATGCGCATTCTCAGCTTAAGAAGATGGAAAATAAAGAACCTATTGGTAAACGTAAAGAATTAGTGGAAAAGTACTCCTATGATACAAAGTATGCGGGCCATCTAGTTCGTCTATGCTTAGAATGTGAACAGATTCTGACAGAAAAGGATTTGAATCTTGAAAAGAATGGTGATATCCTCAAGTCCGTTCGTAATGGTATGTATACTTTAGATGAACTTAAAACATGGTTTAAAGAGAAAGAAATTTCTTTACAGAAATTGTATGTGGAATCCAAGATTCCGTATGCTCCAGATTGGACATATCTGCGTACACTATTGATTCAGTGTTTTGAAATTCGTTATGGAAACATCAACGAAGTCAATCAGGAAATTTTAGCGTACAAAGATCGCCTAGAACAAATTAGAAAATTAACGGAAATCTAAATCATGAGCATTGATAGAATATCATTTGTGGGTGTGGATAATAGAACAAATTTCAGCGAGTTGAAGAGACTCGCTGAAATTTCTATGGTCAAATTAGAATTTGGCGTATTATATAGTGAGACCAAAAAGGATAATCGTTACCCAGATGGACTAGTAATCGATAATTTGTCATCTTATGTGAATGGACAATTGCCATATTCTACTTCTTTACATTTGTGTGGTACTAGTGTTCAGAAATTTCTTTCATATGACAGAGAATTTTTATCTAACCTTCTCCATTATGAAATTGATGACGGGGTGTATCAAAATGAATTTGATGCCGTGCAGTTAAACTTTGTATTAAAGCCTGAACAAAACATTGAAAAGTTGGTACATGATGCTGTAAGATCATGTTGGTTGTTGGGGATAAGAGACCTAATATTTCAAGCAAATAAATCAAAAACTAAGCTTGTGCAATATCTACAAGATTTAGACCCTGAAACATATAAGGATGATGTAAATATCAGATTATTGTTTGACGGGTCCGGTGGTTTTGGGAGAGAAATTTCAAATATCGAAAAACCGTTTAAAAACTTCTACACTGGATACGCTGGTGGAATCAAACCAGAAAATATACATGATATAGCATATAAAGTAGAAATAGAATCTGGCGCAACTCCTGTATACTTAGATATGGAATCTGGCGTTAGAGAAGATAACTGGCTATCCATAAATAAATGCGAAAAAATAATCGAATGTGTAAATAAATTGAAACAAAATAATGTATGGGAAACTGTAGAATGACAGAAGTAGTAAATGAATTTGATAATAATTATATCGATCTTTGTAAGAAGATCATAAATCAAGGTTTCGTTCAACAAAACCAACGAACAAAGAAGCGGTGTGCAACCATATTTGGAGATTATAGAGAATATGATTTGAGCACTGGCAAATTTCCATTATTAACTACAAAGCAAATGGACATCAAGCCAATTGCTGCTGAACTGTTAGGTTTCATTCGTGGTTATACAAACGCTGCCGATTTTAGAAAAGCCGGATGTAAAATTTGGGATGCTAATGCAAACAAAACTCAAGCGTGGTTGGACAATCCTAACCGTAAAGGTGAGGATGACTTAGGGCGTATCTATGGCGCTCAGGCGAGAGATTGGCGTAAGCCTGATGGAACATCCGTAGATCAGTTAAAATCTGTTGTAGAGCGTCTGAATAAGCGTAGTGATGATCGTAGACTGATAGTTACTCATTGGAATCCGGGGGAGTTGGATCAAATGGCATTGCCGCCGTGTTTTAAAGCTGGTACTTTAGTTTTAACAAAAAACGGATATAAAAAAATTGAAGATATTACAAAAGAAGATCAAGTTTTTTGTGACGATGGATCTTGGGATAATGTCACAGAAATATTTAAAACTCCTTATGAAAAATCTCTTAGAGAAATAAAACTTAGATATATTTCCGATAAAATATATTCAACGAGTAACCATCCATTTTTAATCAAAGATAAAGGATATATTGAAATCAAAGATGTTGATAAAAGCGATTTCTTTGCGATTAAAAAATTTGTATCAAAAAATATAGTACCAGAATTTATATTGAATGTTGCTAAACATTGTAAATTTGTAGAATCTGACAAATTAAAATTAATAAATGTATCAGATGATAAGAATATTAGGACATATAAGTTAACTTTAACAGAAGATGATATGTATACGCTTGGTTACTTCGTTGGAGATGGATGGTATACAAAAAAATCTAAAAACCGAATAAGTTTTGCTATAGCAAATAAAGACGTTGATAATATATTACCAAAAATAAGAAAAACAATAAAAATTTCCATTAAAAATGATAAAAGAACCGCGAATAATGCTGTTAGAACTTACGAGACAAAAAGTTTATTGTGGTCTAATGTAGTAGAACAATTTGGTCATAAAGCATTTGGAAAAAAAATACCACAATGGGTTCTAGACTCTCCCAAAGAATTCCGAGAACATTTTTTAAATGGTTATTTTTCTGCTGATGGTAATTTTCAAGCTAAAAATAGAGAATTAAAACAGTTTGTAACAACTTCAAGAGAGTTGGCTCTTGGTATACAAATTCTTGGTAGTTCATTAAATCAATTTTATGCAATACAGGAAAGCATAAGACATCCTACATGTATTATTCAGGGGCGAACAGTAAATCAGAGAAATTTCTTCACTTTAAGAGAAATCAATCTTTGTAATAATAAATACTTAGAAGTTGACGAAGATTTTTTCTGGATTAAAAATGAATATATAATAGAGTCAGAATCAACTGATTTCGTATATAATTTTTCAACTAGAAGAACTCATAGTTACAGTGTAAATAACATTATTACTCATAATTGTCACATGACGTATATGTTTGGTATAGAGAGCGATAAATTACATTTATCTATGGTGCAGCGCAGCATGGACGCGCCACTTGGCTGCCCATACAACATAGCATCATATTCATTACTTCTACTGTTAATGTGTAGAATAACTGGGTTACGACCCGGAAAATTCTGCCATTTTGCATGGAATGCGCATATATATCAAGATCAAATGGACGGCATTATACACCAAATAACAAGACAACCATATCCGGCCCCATCTATATGGATTGATGAACGTATTAAGAGTCTAGAAGATTTAGAAACATGGGTAACTACAGACTGCTTTAAGATGATTGATTATCAACATCATCCAAAAATTGTCTTTCCATTCTCGGAGTAATTATGAACAAAAAATTAATAAACATTTTACTATCAAGTTTCTTATTAGGAGCATTTCTAGGAGTATTAATAGGAATCTCCGTAAAATATCCCACAAGAGCGGCAACGTTAGCAGTGTTGACACAATTATGCCAAGATCATGGCGGCTGGGATACTACAATGGTCAGTATAACGGGTAAATTTTATACAGTTACTTGTAAAGATGGTGTAGAACTTAATATTCAAAAAGTGCCAGTTGCAACACCTATTGACAAATAATCAATGTTCATTCATAGCCGATAATTCACCATCAATGACCAGAACATTAGCGAATCCAGACACTTCTGTTGAAAATGTGATGGTAATATAATTGTTGGTAATAACAACGTTCGCAGGAATGATCAATTCATTTGTAGCATTGAAAGTCTGGACTATTACATTTTCAGTATTATAATTATGTATTACGTCCCATTGTGAAGATTCGTATGGAAAATTAAATTGTTTAACATCACTGGCAATATCTATAACTTCTCCACTAAATGATGAAGAAATTTTATCAAATTGTAATTTTCTTAAGTTGTCAAACATGCGTCTTCACTGTTGATCACATATTTATGATTCGACATTTATCATAGTGAAAATACTACTATTTCAGCTACCGTAGCACTATTTAATGTTATTTCTACCGTATTATCACTGGTATACAGTACATCATATGTAGATGTGTTTAATTTCCTACTGGTAAGTTTGTCAAAAACTTCAACTACGCAATATTGTACTCCAAGTCCATGCGTTAATACATATTCAGTTTGAGAAGTTTCCGATGAATATCTATAAAAACAACGTTTATTATTAAAATTTTCTGTTTCGGAATTCCAACAAATTAGATCATTATCTAGTAATACCCCCACCGTTTCATAATCCTGTAATGATGTTAACCTAACATTTCCATAATTCTCTATGGCATCTTCTAAACTTAAATTTACAAAAACCCCAGAAGAAAATATTAATATGTCCGCATCTTCTGGTGTGGCTAATACAATATCTTGAAGGTCTGCTAAAGAATCTTGATTTATGTTTGTTATGGCTTGGTCTAATTGAATTATGACATCAAGAAGAGAATTGTCAGAAGTAAGGTCAGAGACATTATTAAGTTCGTTAAACGGTGTAGGGTCAAATGATAGATCATTATTAATCCACGGTCCTAAAGTAGTGATAAGTGGAGACTCATTATCAGTGTCTGAAAATTGTAGTAATTTATAACCGGAACCATTATTGAAATATAGCTTTCCGTCAGAAGCGATTAATCTGTTAGAATCTACGCTCGTTAAATCGATAGACTCTATCGACTCAAGATGTAGTCCAAAAATTGACCCGTTTATTAATTCAATATCACCATAATATTTCATTCATATTTTCCAAATATAACAATATTTATAAATTATGCAGCGGTCATTAGGTTTCTACGATAATTTTAAATGAATCTTCTGTGAGAACATATCCAATATTCTCATTTAATATAACGGAGTTACTGTTGGTGTCACTGTGGCTGTTACAGAAGGTGTCACTGTAGGTGTAACAGTCGATGTTGGAGTCACTGTTGGTGTTACGGAAAGTGTGACCGTAGATGTAACCGACATAGTTGGTGTTGTGGTTGGGGTGTTTGAAACAGTAGGTGTGACAGAAGGTGTCGGCGAAGGATTTAAATATATAGGTTCTTGTGGGTAAAAATCTATTATATTTCTACCTAATATAATGCCAGCCTTTTGTATGATACCACTATCAGTAACCGTTATATTAGTAGTTAACTGGCCATTTTCATCACAGAACAGGTTTTTATTTGTTTGTTGTGGTTCGAATAACCAAGAATTATTTACTATTTCCCCTCTAGTTATAAATTTGACTATTTGGCCAATTGAAAAATTTCCAATAGATATTGCAAAAAACGGAGTACTATTATCCGCAACAACTATGTTACCATTACTATCCATAGTTAATAGTGATAAAGCTGGTATATATTCGCCAGCTATACCATAATATGTAGAATTATTTAATAATATATTTGTAGAATTTTTCCAAGTGTTTATATTATCTTCATAATCTACTTCTGTAGTAAAAGAATAATTATCACCGTCCTGTATTCTTAAAGGAATATGATTTTTTGATTGTAATATGTTACCAGATGTTGCAACTCTAGATGATGCAACTTGAGTACCAGTATGATAAGGCTGTACTTTATTATTTTCGCACGTTGCAACTATTATCTGAATAATATTAACCCATTGATATCCATTCCATTGAAACATTCTATTATTTGATAGATTAAAGAACGTGTCTCCAATGTCAGGAGAAGGAAAGTCTGTCCCAAATCTGTTTTCTGGATTAATAGTTGTTGTTATGTATTCGAGTTTTCCAGTGAAATTATTTAATCTTAGTAGTAACCACGTTTTTTCTGTAGTGGTAACATTCCACGCATTGGTTTTGTCTTGTATCTCTATGAAATAGTCTCTTATGCCATGCGCCATAGTGCATGTTATTGTTTTTTTGGTGTTTACTATAGAAACATATCCATTAGAAAATTTGAATGGATTATGTATTCCGTCCCAAGAGTATATTAGTCCATTGGAGAAATTAGTTCTCACTATCATGAGACTTTCCTTATTTGTGGATAAGTATTCTCAATAGCCTCAGAATCGATATAAACTTCACCGTCAACATATGTCATGTGCCAATATTGTGTATCTATTATTTCACCAAGATCTAGAATATTATCTAAAGTTTTATCTGGTATTTTATGCGGAGGTCTGCTTAATAATATAAAAGCTCCTCTGGAAGGAATTGTTTGTTCTATTCCAGCTCCATAATTAATGCGTATGAAACGTAACTTTGTACCATTTGGTATATCAGTGAATGTTAAATTAGCATTGTCAAATGTTGTGAATTGAAGAATGTTTTTCATTTTCACATAATAGTTTCTTCTATTTCGTATTAATATCTCATTAGTACCAATCCAAGGCGATGTCACTTGTTCTACTGGTATATCTTCAAAACATACAATCTCTTCTTCATTAGGTTTGGTGATTCCTATTTCTAATTGAATATCACCAATATCATAAAGGTCCACTGGCAAAGATGGAGTTGGTGTTATAGTTGGTGTTGAATCGAATTTTGTTAACAATTTTGGAATTGCAAATGAAAATGTACCACCAACTGTAACTTGGGTCATATTCTGTGTATTTGTTGGAGGTAGGATTGAATCCGCGTTAGAAGTTCTAGAAATGCAATGCGCTACTCCAGAAACATTATCTAATTGTATTGTTAAATTGTTAGCATCTGTATAATTTACCGTATAACTGGAATTGTCTAACTTCTGTATACCATTTGATGTATTAATAAAAACAACAACAAATGGATGATTGTTTAGATCGTGTTTAATTCTCCATACGGTATTAGCATTTATTTGCTCATGTTTGAAGAATTTATTTCTACTATTAAATTCTAATAACTCTTCAATTTCGTTATCGAAGTAATTATATGTCTCCCTGACGTTATATGGATTTCTGGCCAGAGGCTTCATCTTACCCATGCAACCATTAGTCAATATACAACGCCCAACAATAGTCAACCCTTGCTGTTTTTCCAGCAATTCTACTTCTCTCTTGCAAACGTTACATTTATATTGGATAGTTGACATTATAATTCTGTTTTATAGTTTTATTTATCAGGGAGTCCAATGGTCCCTAATCTCTGGATAATCTATTTGATGGGGTTTTGGTAATCCGTGAAAACACACTATTTTTGTATTTTTGGGAATTCTGAAAGCTTTATTCTTAACACAGTCTTTTTTATATGAAACTACATTATTCCCAAATATATCTTGAAAATATTTCATGGATTTGACATTTTCATTAATCCAACGTTGATCTCCTTCTGGCGTGTTATTCATTATGTATGTAGAATTTTTTACAAACCTTTCATACACATGATGATATTTGTCGTGCTGCCATGACATAAGGCCACTGCCGAGTGTAACTGTTTTATAAAAATCACGTAAACCACAAAATTCAAACTGCTTTGATACAATATTATCAATATTATCAATGATTACAGTGTCAAGATCTAAAAAGAAAACCTGTTTTCCTTGAAAAATATCAGGTCTGAATAATTCTATCTTACCCCACCATTTTTTATAATCATGTTTGAACGGTATTACAGTGTCAACATTTGAATTGAAATTTGAAGAATCGTCAGTTAAGCATACAAATTCATAGGGTATGGTTACATTTCGTCTTATAGCATTTGCCAAGGCGTTTACATAATTATGATCATATATACCGCCTGTTTTAAGAACACATGATATTACCAATTTGTTTTCTACGTTTTGTATAGAATATAGTTCAGGTTCTTCAACTATTATCGATTCTTGTTTTATTTTTGAAATAGTAACACACTTTTCTATAATATTAACTTTTGTAGTAATATCGTTTAGATTTTTTTGTATAAATTCATCAACAGATTTACTACTCAGTCTTTCACTATTTTGTTTATAATTTGTAATTATAATTTTTCCACCTAATGGAATCTTTTCCCAACAAAAATCTAGAGCTATTTGCGTTGGTTCTGCTTGTATTAAATCCAGCACACAAATAGATGGTGCTATCTTTGATATTTTTTTAACAGCGTCTTCTACATTTCTATAATCTGCAATAGTATATCTATTTTTCTCATTTTTCAGGTTAGATCCTAATCTATTAATTAAATCTTTTCTACTATAAGCAAATCTTCCTTTTTTATATAGACAGGTTTTATTATCTTTTTCAAAGTCAAAAATGGTTGGAACTTCCAAACCGGAAGAGTTATGGACTATAAAAAAATTTTTATTAGTTATATTATTTTTTAATAGTCGTATTATTATATCTCCTTTGTAAACTCTGAAAAATATAATATCACCATCTATCCCATTAGTCTCTTCAATAGCACTAGAAATAGTATCAAGCATTTTTAAATACCTCCAATGCTTCTTCTGGTTCATACCGATCAAAACATGTTATACTACTATCTTTACTCCCGTTAACAACAATTATTTTTTTCTTGATAATTTGCTGTAATGTTGATTGCATCATCAATGGTAAAAATTTTAAAGCCCTATTTTTTTGAGTATCAGAGTAATAATAACCAATGTCACCATCCATACCTAATATAAGTATTTTTTTAGGTTCCATGTGGTATGCTAAATTGAAGGCACCAAAACCTGAATTACCAGTGTTAATACATCCCCTGTCTTCACTTAAACCCAATCGATATGCAGTTTCACTGGAAATTGATGGGTTGTTATGTGACATTAATCTGTTAAGATAAGTAATTTTTGTAGGAGCATTTATTCTATGTTGTGGATTTTTAGCATGTGTAGTTCCGAAATCTTGTGGCACTGCTGCATACAGTTTACCGTTTCCAGTTTTAGGAAGTTGATCGCCAGCTAACCCCCAAGGGTCTAAGGTAAACCATGAATCGTAAAATGGTACACTAGTATAAGAATTATTAACACATATAATGTGCCCACAATTTCTTAATGAATTAAAATTAAAATTTCGTAAGCTTTTTCCACTACATATAATTATGATATTGTCGTGTTGACATTCTACGTCGCCCCAAGTTACTCCTTTCATTTTATTATTCCTTTTCTTGCATTACCAGACGATTTATGTAATATTACAGTATCTCTCTGGCGTTCATGTAACTTATTGATAATGAAGAATTTTTTTGGTAAAATTCTAGTTTTCATTATATCTTTCCATTTGTTTTGCCATATTGATTCCAAATTTGCTTCATCCGTACCAGAACCATTGACACATGATGCTGTCCAATCTCGTAACATGTTTATAGAATTTTCTGTGTAATTAAATAACATAGTGCCGACGCACCAAGTTCTTCTCGGACCCCATTCTTGCCTGATTCCCATCATGTCTACATCAACAGGAACATCAAGCTCTATAGGATTATATATTTCCGCATCAACATCTACCCACATGATGGTTTGTTTTTCTTCTTGAAGAGCCTTTAAGATGAATTCCGGTTTCTTCCTTGTATTAGAATGCCAGTCGCCCATATCATCAAATCGTTCCATTATTAATTTGTTTTTACAATGATTTAGAAACATCTTTTTAAATTTATTACTACATTCAATGTAGTAATTGTTGGTACTAAACGCTGTAACTACAATAGGAGTTATCATACAACATCCTCCAATTTCATTCTGGGAAAACATTTCAAATCAGAATTTGTTGATGTATTAATTACTGAGATCCCAGCACGTTTAAAAAATTCAGCCATGGATTGTATTGATGGAATGAACAGATTAGCATAAACTTCTGGCTTAATGGATAAACTATGACCTTGATGCCAATGCGACCTACTGTCGATAATCTTCATATCATATCCTAACAGGACTATCTTTTTAACTTTACAATTGTAGAGTAAGTTTAATATATGTGCACCGCTATTATTACCCCTGACATTGTTAATTTCCGGATCTATTCCTCTATCACCCGTCCTTTTCAATATGAGAGAATTGCCAATGCCTAAATGTTTTTCATTCTCTAAATATTTGTTGGATACATGGAATTTACTGTGGAATCTGAATTTGGTAGGATGAGAAGATAAACCATCGATATGTTTTGCGGCCCATGTTTCATCCGCCCAATATAATGCTAGTGCATCTGGGTAAATAGAGTATGCATTATTTAAACAAACTACATGCTTACCTTTCAATAATTCTAAATTCTGATTTTTTACTGTCGGTCCACCGGCAATTACATATACAGTTCTGCCAGATACTTTATCGTAAAACTCTTGAAGTGTTTTTCTTATCATGCTATAATTTTCTTAGATATCATATTTATAGGACTAAAAATGTTGTTCCCTACCATTAAAAAAGAATGTTCAGAATTCATACATAAGTCTAACGGTATACCACTATTCAAATCTTTAATCAGCGGAAAGGATGGATTTATTCGGGTAAAGGCTAGACATAGAAAAATTCACGATGAATCATTCGAGAATGCTTTCAACTCGGCGTTTCAAAAACAAACAAACAAGATGTTATCAAAGGCTATTTTTTGTAACACCAATGAAGTGATACTACCAAACCATGAAAATTATTATGTATTCCCTATAGATGGATATAGAATTTTGTATAGTAAAAACGATACAAATACTTCAAAAACTTATCAAACAGCCTTGACAGAAATTCTAGATATGGTAGCCGAAAATCACGCTGTCAGCTTGTTAACAACTATCCTGTCTGATGATTACACAGATGAAAGTCTGAGCGAAGCGCTTTTAAATAAAAAAGAAATTTTGGTATATAATATACCATATTTTTATGCAGTAAAGTGCTCTTTGTTCCCCACAATCGACGATTATAAAAATATAATTTATAAGTGATTGATTTAACTATCAAAATGAAAATTTACAATAAAAAATCTAAATACATCTACCTCAAAAATAAAAGGAAACACAAATAAAATGATTAAACACGATACCAGACAATTAGCTTCGGATACAAAATTTTATGAATCATATTCTAGATTTTTAGAAGAGGAAAATAGGTATGAGACATGGCATGAAAGTGTGGACAGAGTGTGCAATATGCACAGACAGAAATATGCAGAAATTTGGAACGATGAACTAGAACAAGTCCTTTTGTATGCCAAAGAGCATTATTATGATAAGTTGATTCTGGGTGCACAAAGAGCGTTACAATTTGGTGGTGATTCATTGCTTAAACATGAAGCAAAAATATATAATTGTACCTCATCTCACTTAGATCGTGTTAGATTTTTTTCAGAGTATATGTATCTACTGTTATGTGGCGCTGGTGTTGGGTTCTCGATACAGAGACACCATATAGCAAAGCTTCCTAAAATCTGTCAACGCTCAAATAGAGCAGTTCAGTTCACTATCGACGATTCTATCGAAGGTTGGGCAGACGCGATACAAGTATTAATGGAATCGTTTTTTGAGGATGAAAATAACACATCTAAGTATTTTGGCAAGAAAGTGTATTTTGATTTTTCTAAAATAAGATCAAAAGGTTCTTTAATTTCAGGAGGGTTTAAAGCTCCCGGACCAGAACCACTAAGAAAATGCATTGCAATATGTGAAGAAATACTTACAAGAATATCGTATAATACGGGCGTTATAAAAACTATAGAAGCGTATGATATCGCTATGCATATAGCGGACGCAGTAATAAGCGGAGGGGTAAGACGTGCAGCAACAATAGCATTATTTTCAGATGATGATGAAGATATGCTAGGTGCTAAAACCGGTAATTGGTTTGTGGATAATCCGCAAAGAGCCAGATCAAATAATTCTGTAATTTTATTAAGAAGTGAAACCACTTTAGAAAAATTAAATATTATTGCCGAATACATCAAACAATTTGGAGAACCCGGATTTATTTTAGCAGACAGTAAAGATTTTTGTTTTAATCCATGTGTAGAAATCGGCATGTTACCAATAACAGAAGACGGCGAAAGCGGATTTCAAGCTTGTAATTTAACAGAGATAAATGGCTCCATGTGTGATTCTAGCGATATTTTTTATAAGGCTTGTGAAGCTGCGTCCATAATAGGAACATTTCAAGCAGGCTATACAAATTTTAAATATTTGTCAGATGCCACAAAGAAAATCGTGGAAAGAGAAGCATTATTGGGAGTATCTATTACCGGATGGATGAATAACCCACAAGTTTTATTTGATGAAAACGTATTAAAGAAAGGTGCATTAATAGTAAATGAAACTAATAAAAAAGTAGCAAAATTGCTCGGAATAAATCAAGCAGCAAGAACAACATGTGTAAAACCTTCTGGAAATGCCAGTGTATTGCTTAAAACCGCTAATGGCATCCACGGAGAACATGCGAAATACTACATTAGACATATTCAGATGAATAAAGAAAGTGAAATAGCTAAATTAATTAAAAAAGAAATCCCAGAAATGTTAGAAGAATCTGTATGGAGTTCATCCAAAAGTGATTATTGTATATCATTTCCATTTGTATGTAAAGATAATAATATATTTAAAAATGAATTGTTGGGAATTAAACAGTTAGAGTTTGTCAAAAAAGCCCAACAATTTTGGGTAGAAAATGGTACAAACATAGAAATATGTAGAGACCCACAATTGAGACACAACGTATCTAATACTATAACAGTGGATGATTGGGACTCCGTAATTAAATATGTCTACGATAATAAACAGTGGTTTGCGGGAATTTCATTCATTCCAATGACCGGTGACAAAGATTATGCACAAGCTCCAAATGCAGCGGTATTAGATGAAGATGATATTATAAAGAAATATGGATCAGGTGCATTGTTTGCTAGTGGTTTAATATGCCATGGGCTTGATGCATTCAACGATGACTTGTGGTTAGCCATATCAACTTCTATGGGAATGGGTTTAGACGTTTCAGAAGAGAATCACAACAATTCATCAAAACGTGACTTTGTTAAGCGTTTCAAAAAATTTGCCGACGCACAATTTAATGGTGATTTACAAATGTGTGCAGAATGTCTTAAAGATGTACACTATTTACACAAATGGGAAAAAGTCCAGAGAGCATTAGAGAGGACAGGTGGAAGCATTGATTGGGCATTGGTGTCAACGCAGAAAGAAATAGATATTGATACCATGGGCGCTCAAGCGTGCAGTGGTGTTAAAGGTTGTGAAATATGATAAACCAATAGGCAGAAATCATAAGTTGACAATAAGGCCAATGTGAGTTAGTCTGTAGGCTACTACATTGGCCTTATCTTATGAAGAATAAAAATATTTACGTTAGAATCACACAATATCAAAAACATCTAATCAAAGATTTATTAGAAGAAAACGGTATTTCAGTTTCGTTCGATGAAACTATAACACCCAGTGATCTTATATTATTCCAATATAACAATTCAAAAATACAAGAAGTTAAACTAAACAATTTTTCTGATGCAGAAATTCGTGTAACGCCAGAAGCTTTTATTGATATCGAGAAGATGGTCAATGGTGATATAAAAGATTTTTGTGGAATAATTTCTGACAAAGTATATTTGTCAATGGCAGAAACAAACATAATTTTACATAAAAATGGAAAGATTTTAATGGCCATGCCATTTTCATATACTCCTATTTACAAGGAAAACATCTAATGAGTATGTTTAATGTATACGAAGATTCTGTAGAAGAATTATTAAAAAATGAAATAGGCTACTGTCCGGGATGGCATGATCTAATACGAGAAGCATTCAAAAAGCTGTTATATCTCGCAGATCTTTTTAACATGGAAGAGATAAACATATGCCAAATAAAAGAAAAATTTGGAGGTTTACGATTATATCTAGATTTTCTTCCAACCGATAACAATGAAGAGATTGGAACTATGCAGGTACAGATCATGCAATCTATTTTAGATATTGCAGAGAGCCGTTCTTTGAATGTTTGCCAGAACACCGGAAAATATGGTAAGTTAAGAGATGTGAACGGATGGGTTATGACCCTATGCGATGAAGAATACGAAAAAGTAATAAACAAACTAGGAATGAAAAATGGCAAAAGTTAACATAATGAATGATACGTTTGAATTTGGTAAAGAAGATGTATATAGAATGATTTCAAATCATGGAAAATATGACTTCGACCTTTGTAAACAGATCAAGAAGTGGTTTGAATTAGAAGGAGTAGATCTTGATGGTATTACGCCAGTGTATTCTTTGGCAGAATCAAAGATTACTGGCATAGAATGTCGATATAATGTTGGGAATAGAAAGCACACACTCTTTCTTCAAAAAGACAATTATAAATTTGGTGAAATAAAGTAAGATGAAAGGCCAAGTTTATTCTATAGAGCTTCTGGACGAAGATGATTGGGGACTACCACTCCCCGGTGAATTTGTGTATGATGAAGATGAAAATTCCAGAACGCTTATAGGTTTTATATCCAGTGCAGAATACAAATCTATAAGAGTGTGTTTGTTTGAACCTATAGAATTACCAGAAAAAGCGTTTGACATTATAGAATCACTAAACAGGTGCGATGTCATAACACTAGCGCAATCTGCGCTAGAGAGCAATCCACACATGAGAAGAGAATGGGAAGAACTGTTAAATGATTGATTATAATGAAATCGTTTACCCCATTAAGAATAGTACTCGAAATTACCCATTATGGTGGTGCGACGCACACCAATGGTCTATAAATGCGAATAATTCTGGAAGGTGTTTTAGATGTGGCATTACTGTAAAATCATCTAAGCAATTAGATAACACGAGCGGATGCGTACCACACTTAGTGAAAGCTTTTTCCAGTTGGAAACAAATGAAAACATGAAAGTTAATATTACAAAATATCCTAAAGATACATCTAAGCAAAGAAAAATCGATATAAGAATCGATAAGCATGATCTTTGGGATTTCAGGTCATCTGTAGGATTAATAATTCTTGAATGGTTAAAAGAGTTCAAGAACTACAATAAGCATGGCGTACCCGGTGACATGCCCGTATTTCAACAGATACAAGAGAGCTACACGCCGCAAGCGGCATTTGATTTTTATATACAGGACAATCCCCCATTCTCCAATGCAGAAAAGGAATGGGATCAGATTTTAGAAAAGATGATCTGGTCTTTTGATGAAATCATCAATGAGACTAATGCTGATTGTTATTGGAAAGTAAAACCAGAGGCAGATTGGGATAGTTTAATTGATGAACCTAATGAAAATGGAACTTTCGAAATGCGATGGAAAGTCCATGGAGAAATAGACCAATACAAATACAAAGAGTATGGTGAAAAGGTACAAGAAGGTTTAGATTTATTTGCTAAATATTGCGTAAACTTATGGGATTGAGTCATGGCCAAAAAAGACAACACAGAAGAATTAAGACAAGTCTTATATAATTACGTTGATAAGTGGTTCGATGACATGCAAATTGGCTGTGTAGAGTCCATAGGACAATGTGACAGAGTGATACTGAATGCTCAAGAATTCATTGAAAATATATTCGAAATAATAAGAGATGATAACTACTAGGATGAAGTGTAATGGCAAACGTAATTAAGATGCAACACAATTATAGAAATTGGTCTATAAGATTAAATAATACAGAAACGTAGAATTGGTTTCCACGTAAATTGGTACAGTTCAGCTAAATATATAAAAAAGGCAATGACATGTCAGTAGAAATAAATGGCAAAACATATAATGAAGGTGATGAAGTATCTATAAACGGTAGAAAAGGTGTACTGTGGAAATTCTACCACGCCGATGGTGTAACGTCAGTTGCAGTAAAGTATGACAATTTTGTTTATGAAATGTTTCTGTTAGAAAATCTTGTTTTGGATAATTAACAATGGCTGATACCTTAGATTACGAATTGGACATTGGCCAGACATTTTACGTTGTTAACGAAGAAACTGAATGCATTAAGAAAGGTGTATGTAGATTAGTTGATATTAAAATATATCTTAGTGATCCTACAATTGAAGATGATTCGGAGATTGTCAACGAAACTAGATATCTAATAGAAACCGAAGCTGGGGAAACGTTTATGACATTTGAAGAAAATGTATACGACACATTTGCAGACGCCGCCACAGCATTAGAACAGTTGATTGACTCAGAAGAGTGATTGCACTATGATTGTCCCACCGAAAAATGGGACAATAAAAATGTCAGAAAATAATAAAGAAACAATATCTCTCTTTGGATACATTGGTAGATTGTTAAGAGAATTTTGTTTAGTAATTGTGTTACAAACTGTTTTATTCACCTTATTCTGGAATATGACTGTAGTAGGAGTCTTTAACACACAAGATTATACAATAAATATTTTAACAGGGTTATACGCAATACTTACATTTAAAGTATTTACTTTTAGTTATGTTCAATTATTAATTAGAAGCAATACAGCAATGATTCAGGCATATGTGTCTACTGAAGTTGAATATAGAAAAGCCAAAGATGCCATGCTGGCGTCATACATGCTAGACGCAATGACAAAGAGTGAAGATAAAAGCGACACACAAATAAATAGTTAAAAAGCGCCCGTTCTATAACTTTCGTGGTGGTTAGTTATTGAAGACCGAATAATACATTGGTGAGAAGTGGGTGGTGAACGTCGGAGACGCGCTTAAACATAGGAAATATAATGAAAGTTCTTGATGTAAAAACTCCTTCTTTGGAGAATATTGCTAAAAAGTTTGATGTAGGCTTATCTTGGTTAAAAAAACAGTTAGAAGCTGGTATTGAAGTAGAAAAAGAGCATACTTCGAAAAGAGAAGTAGCAGAAGAGATCGCGTTAGATCATTTGAATGAAGATCCGGAATACTATATCAAATTAAAGAAGGTTGAAAAACACTAAATAAACGTTATGCGGGTGTAGCTCAGTGGTAGAGCGGAACTTTGCCAAAGTTCAGGTCGCCGGTCCAATCCCGGCCACCCGCTCAAATGTTTATTGTAACTGCGCCACAATATACAAAGTAAAACTACCTAAAGCTACAATCACAACCATCCCTGCTATAAAAATAGCAGCACCAATTCGCATCAACCATTTCATATATTTCTCCTTATAATTTTATTTAGTATCTGTTGACAATGATGCAAAAATCTTCTATGATACTGGTTGACAATCATAGGAGAATAAAATGTCAAATATTACTTCAGCAGTATTAACCGAATCACAGGTATCAGAAATTCGCCTTCGTGTATCTGTGCTTGGACAGGCACAGACTCACGTAGCACAGAAGTTCAATGTTGGTAGATCAACAGTTGGTGATGTTGTGAACTATCGCACATGGAAGAATGTAGCCGGTCCCACCAAGATCAAGGGCGAAATCTATCAGTTAGCCGATGGTCGAGTTTTCTCTGCAAAGAGTAACAAGTTCTTGCAAGTGTCTCTTGACAAGAATTCAAAGAAGAAGTATGTTAGTGTGACAAACAGCAAGGGCGATAAGGTAAAAATTTACCTTAGCAACTAAGCTAAATAGAACACACGATCACCTGTAATGGTGCAGGTGATCGTTATTACTGAAAATCAAAACAGTCGAAAAGGAAAATTATCATGGCAAACGCAAAGTACGCAGACCTTTCAGGTCTTTCAAAGAATGTTTCAATCCCTGTAGCACAAAAGATTCCGGGCACCAACCAAGAGCGCAACACAGATGGGGGTGGTTACGCATATGTAATTTCTCCGTGGAATGTGTTTGACCGTTTCTTAATCCTTGGAACATCGTCAGGTTCCTTCTATGCATCTGCAAAGGATATGACACGCTATTCATGTGACGTTCTCTTGCAGCTTATCGCGCAAGACAGCAATCGTGTTGTTGATCGAATTGTTGAGGTGTCTGATAAGGGTTTGGCGATCAAGAACGAACCAGCAATCTTTGCGTTGGCTACAGTGGTTGCCAATACCAAGGATGCAGCCCGTAAGTATGCTCTGGATGCCCTATCGAAGGTGTGCCGCACATCAACTCACCTGTTTGCATTTGTGGATAGCTACAAGTCAATGGGTGGTGGTTTTGGTACTTCTGTACGCAAGGCTATCAATGCTTGGTATCAGAGTAAGACTGTAGACGGTTTGGCATATCAGTTGGTGAAGTATCGCCAGCGTGATGGATGGACTCATCATGACGTGTTACACCTTAGTCACCCAAAGGCTACATCAGATGAGCAAAATGCTTGTTTTAGATTTGCCAAGGCTTGTGCAAACAAGGACAAGGTGCTTGAACTAAGCGGCGTTCCAAGCATCATAGAAGGCTACCTGCGCGCGTCCAAGGCATCGGATGTCAAGACAGTACTTTCCCTAATCAATGATTACAAACTGCCACGTGAAGCGATTCCAACGCAGTTCCTGAATGATCCAAAGGTATGGGAAGCTATGTTACCAGACATGCCAGCAACAGCATTGATCCGAAACCTTGGGACAATGTCGAGCAACGGTTTGATTTCAAATCTTTCATCAACTGAAAAGATGGTGATGGATAAGCTATCAAATAGTGATTGGCTGCGTAAGAGTCGAATTCATCCGATTTCTGTCCTGATCGCATCAAAGGTTTATGCAAATGGTCATGGTATGCGTGGATCGAACTCATGGAACGTAAATCGCAGAATTGTAGATGCTTTACAGGAAGCTTTTTACGCAACGTTCGATAACATCGAACCAACAGACGAAGTTTATCTGTTGGGTGTTGACATCTCCGGGTCCATGACAATGTCTGGAAATGTGTTGGGCGTAGAAGGATTATCGGCTGCGGAAGCTGCGATTGCGCTGGCTATGGCAATCAACAAGCAGAATGAGCGATCACTAATCATGGGGTTCAGTCACAAGTTCATCGACCTTGGCATCACTCATAAGGATCGTCTGGACAAGACTCTACAGCGTGTGTACCGTATGAATTTCGGCGCAACTGATTGCTCTCTGCCAATGCGTTATGCCAATGAAAAGAAGTTGGATATCGATAAGTTTGTTGTAATTACCGATAATGAGTGCAACACTGGTCCTCACGCAAGTAGAGAGTTGGTGAAGTATCGTAATGAACGTAGAAAGAATTCTGGAATGGTTGTATGTGCAACATCTGCAACCAAGTTCAGTATTGCAGATCCTAATGATCCTAAGCAATTAGACATCGTTGGATTCTCGCCTGACGTTCCACGCATCATCGCTTCATTGTAAAAAAAAGCCGCCGAAAGGCGGCTTTTTTCAGGAATGAATTATACAGTCACGATTCTCATTAATGTGGAGTTCTAATATCAATACCGTTATAATATTCTGGTGCTTTGTTACGTAATTTTATACTTTTATAGAACTGGTCAATTTTTTCATCATACCATGTGTCAGGAGACGTAAGCATTTGTAAAAATTGCGGTAATGTTGGTGTATACCCAGAAGTTTTATTTTGTTTGGATAGTTCATTAGACGGGATGTGTCGTAAATTTTCCAAAGTTATTAAACTGAATTCAAAGTTTTTTAATTTTTCTGGTTTACCGTTAACATAGTTGTCTATAGAATAGTAAAATAGACAATTTACAATTTTATCTTTAATTAGCTTATTCCAATTCCAAGGTATTTTAGTAAACTGATTTCTATCATACTGGAATGATACAGTTTCCAATAATTGTCTTAATTTCATGAAAAATTCCTTATGCTGATGTAGGTGGCGATAGACTTTCTAATAATGGCACTGTTGACAGTTTATTTTCAAAAGCAATACATGCTGTACCACCATCCGATAATAATTTTTCGAAATGGTTGAATGTTATGAAAGCGTAACCTTGCTGGCCATAAGATTTACCCCATGAGTTTTTTAACCTAAACACTTTCTTAACAGTATCGACACCATTCAACACATAAGCATGACCACCCATGTTAGTACCAGTTGGAGATACATAACCTTGTGAGTTAGTTTTATTCATGTTACTATACCACTTAGTACCTACAACCATAGGACCGAGATTTAGAATCGTATTGGCGACATCAGTGATATTACTGGCCCAACGGTATTCCTTGATTATGCCCAATTCTTTAAAAATTTTAGCGGCTGCACGTACAGAAGTACCGTTATAATTTCCCACACCGGGCCATTCATCTCTTTCTTGACATGCTCTATATAATTTAGCAGGATCGTATAGAGGCTTAGATCTGGTAGATGGTAATTTATCTTGGACGACTGGTCCATCCTCTAACCAATGTAAAAATGAATAACAAACACACATGGAACTGGAACCCTGATCGCCCCACCAACCATCTGCCCACCAATACTTCTCTGTTATAAAAGGTGTCTCCATAAGCATAGAAGATACTGGAAATAGATTATCTCTCTCATCTATGTTTTGTATAAAACCAAATTGACGCGTGATGTCATTCATGATATAATGTTCCATTAATAACTATTATTTATCTAAAGAGTACAAATATAATGTATATCAGAGTGTTCAGTGACATCCATTTGGAATTTGGCAGGAATTTTAAAATTCCTAGTGCGCAGAATTTCTTTATATCAGAATTACCAACAGACAAAGAGACAATTCTATGTCTAGCTGGCGACATATGCAGCATAGAGTCGAATAGATTTCACGAATCATTTTTAAATTCGGAGTTGACTGATAGGTTTAGGAAAGTTTTATATATACCCGGCAATCATGAATATTATAATGGGTCGATTACAACTACTGACAAAAAACTACAAGAATATTGTGATAAACATGGAATAATTTTTCTTCAGAAAAAATCAATGGAGATAGATGACATCATCTTCATCGGTGCTACTCTTTGGACTAATATGACTGATGTCCATCCATTCAACGCATTTAAAATTGCTCAATATATGAATGACTATCGAAAGATTCGTATAGGACCAACTTCAAATCCATATCAGAAGAAACTTACTGTAAATCAGGTTGACGCTCTACATAAAAATCACTTAAAATTCATAGAGAATGAGCTATATGTGTATGCGGATAGAAAATGCGTGGTCATGACACATCATGCACCATCTTATGAGTGTATAAATGAATATTATAGACAAAATAGCGATCTAAACAATGCTTATTACTCTAATTTAGATGAATTAATATTACAATATCAACCATTGTTATTTTTGAGTGGACATTCGCACTGTGCTTATGATTTCAATATAGAAAAAACTAGATTAATCAATAACTGTGTTGGTTATCCGGGAGAGGAGACTGGGTTTGATCCTGAGTTGGTAATTGAGATTTAGCCTTTTGGTGATTGATCTCTAATATATTAATTAAAGATTGAAAATCCTGTGGTAAAGGTAGCGCCTGCATTCTGTAACATTTTTGCGGGCGTTTATCTTTAAATATAAAGCTAATGTAAGACTTAGGAATTTTGGGTTCATAAGCCACAAACACTTTTACATTAGGATCATCCGCATATGCTATAGAAGCGCTCAATCTGGTCATTATTATCTGTCTTAATGTTCCATTCGTGCCAGTATTACAATTGATATGTTCTAATTTATCGATTAACGGATATAGTTTTTTATAAAATCTAGCCTTAGTATTTACGTCCTTCCATACCGGAATGTCCATACAGCGCATAATGATGGTGCACAATTTCATTATCACTGAATCATATAAGTGTGGTAAAACGTCTGGAGATAGTACTGCAATTCTGTTAACAGAAGATGCAACCAGATCTATCGCATTCTTTCTACGACCAGTTTTCATCCATTCCGCATAGACTTTATTGATTATCTGTACGGCAAATAAAACTTCGCGTTCGGTATTTTTTTGTTGTTCTGTCAACAACATTTTTTGTAATAAATCCATTAGTTTTCCATAAATATATTAGTTATTTGTATTTATGAGGGTTTAGGTTGGATGGTATCTGAATGGCAGCATAAGGTATTGGACCAGCGGTTCGGAGAACCGCCAGTCGATGTTTTAATGATGAATGATGGTGTGAAAATTGTCATAGTAAAATATGAACGTTGCCATAATTTTGTCTATAATGATTCATTAAAGGATTATGTTTTTAATTATACACCATCTATAGAATTCATAACCACTCAAAATTATCTATTGAGAAACAATAGACATGCCATGGTCATGGCATAATGAATGATGATGGTGCGGTAATAATACTACCTACTGCCTGTTTATACATATTAATTATTTGATCATCAAAATCTACAATACATAAAATGGACGTATGTGGAATTATAGTTTTATGTCCTTTTTGATTTCTTGGTGCTAGATGCGAAACTGGTGTTAAACCAATCTGAGGACTACCGTCTGGACCTTCCACAAGACCCATGAATAATGCTTTATCTAAAGCTATACCACTTGGAGTTTCTTCCAGTAGTTCACCTATAACGTGTTCACCGCTTAACAATCTAGCTGTAAAAATGTGTGCCATTAATTTTTCCTTTTAACAATATGAGTTTTTTAAACCATCGACGAACCATTTCGGCAATGGAGTTTCAGCATTATAAACTGGGACACTATCTATGATTATGTCGCAGTGAATATAAGCTAATTTAAGATAGGGTTCATTATCTATGTTAGCAAACATACCACATAGATATTCTTTATTTCCTATAATCCACTTACATATGATACCACCCGGAGATTCTTCATATGATTCAATGTCATACATTCTGAAAAATATTCCGTTTTCTTTTAACACCGTTTCCATTAGACTTATGCCTTTCTTCATGGAAGATACATACCTGTCGTAATTTTGTTCTAATAGAACAGATAAATCGGATGTTGTTTGTATTTTTTTAAATTTTACTGATTTTTTACCTTCATCAGTTTGTAACCATTCTTGAATAGAATTGTAACCGTCTTGTCTGAATTTCTCAAAATGCGTATTGGCTATGGTAAATATATCGTTCATGAGTTTGTTTTCTGAATAGAAGAATATATTCTGTAGCAGAAAATTTTAAAACTCTCCTCAAATTCTTGATTATTGAATGGGTGATCAATAAAGAACGGACCCATCAGCTTTTCCACATGATACGCTTGTTGTTCTTTATGGTCAGCCAGTTTTGCGTTATATTCACACAGATATACCATAATAAATCTCTGATGCAGATCATACATTATGGTCGCTCCGAGATACAATTTGTCTTCCAAATCATACATCACGTTAAATTCTAATTTATTAGAAAAATCTTTTAAATTACAAGGGCTTACGTTGATTTGACCAATCAAATCTTTGTGACCAAATGTATTAAAAATATCTATAATATTCTCTGCGCTATCCGAGTAATCTCGCCAACCGTTTTCAGATGATATTAATAAAAATTCTAAAAATGATATACTATCAGTGGCGTTTTGTATGCAAAACTTCTCCAATCTTTCCGTATCATATTCAACATATTGGTGCATAATAATTTACCTATAGATGTCTGCCGTGAAACCAACTCCATTCTTCTTTTTAACATGAGTAAATTTGTCTTCATCATATGTATATATTTCCGCAAGACTCATAGGTTCTACACGTTCTGGTATGCTGAGATTAGGATACAAATCTACTAATAGATTTCTTGTTTTGTCTGCTGATAGTTTGTCAAATTGGTATTCTGCAACTAATCTACCGGGTCTGCGAAGTGCACCATCAATTTGATCGATATCACAGTTTATGGTGATAACAAAATTAAAATGTAAAACATCCGCCAATAAACCGTCTGATACGTTTAACATATTAGATACGGCAGTTGTATTACCATTCTCGCCTCTTTTCTTCAAAACCTCTTCACCATCTTCAATAATGAAGATAGAATTTGACTTAGACTTCATGAAATCGATGATAGATGGGTCTGACAGTATATTAGTCATGTCTGGTGGTAGATATATAATATCCTTCTTTAATACGGACACTAGGTATCTTAAATATGTGGTCTTTCCAGTACCCGGAGAACCGTGTAAAATAGTAATGCCAGAGGACTTTTTCTTATTCAGATGTTTAACAATTTTGTCAGAAACTGGTATTAATGAATCATTGTAGTTTCTACTAAGATCAAAATCATGATACTTTTCATAATCGAAATCAAATGACATAGTAGAAAAACCTTTTTGGGTTTTTGTTATAAGTTGGAATTCTGAATTAAATTCATCTTCATCTTTGTCAATCTTTGTTTTACAAAGATTGAATATTGACTTAATGAAACTGTTTATTTTTTCATTAATGTGGCTATCCGCAATGTAGAAGAACCTTATTGAATAATGTCCATCAAAAGGGATGGAATGGATTGTTAATCCCAATTGAATGTTGTCAAATATAATACATGTTGTGGAATCATCAACTTGAATGTGCGAATTTTCCTCTAACATTAGAAAATTCTCTTTTGACATGTTTGGATTTGATATAATTTTATTATATTTCTTTTTATACTGTGTATCTACATCACTCAATTCGTTTACGTCAAATTCGAATGATAACATCTTTACTGTTGAGGTATCATAATCACTTCCAAAACAATTATGTAATTCGTTAATAATATTGTCATGTGATATACTATAAACCGTGACAAAGATTATATCGGAGAAATCTTTTCCGAATTTGTTAATGAATTTTGCCCTAATAGGAAAATCCATTTTATCAGAATTAAAAAAGTGTGTACCATTCATATGTGTTATATTATCCACTCTATTCTCTCTAAATTTTTCTATTCTGTCTTTTATCTTTTTTGACAATTCAGACGGTTTGATATATTCATCGTCATCATCCATCTCTAACTGTTGTATTGCTGAAAGAATTTCATTCCTATTATATTTCATTTTTAGTCCTATTATATAGAGACGGGTTAGAATTCTAACCCGTCTCTTATTACGCTTCGTCTTCTAAGTTAGTTTCGCCGCTATCCAACTGTTTCGTTTCTCTTTCTTGGAAAGCGAACGATTTTAATTTTAATGGACGGAAAACGTTGCCATCATTTTGAATAATTACAACACCTTCTTCTGGAACTTTATTCTTACACATATAACACTGTTTTTCTGTAAAGTCCTTCTTCATAAGTTCTAGAAACGTTTCTGAGAATTTTTCATCGTTCGCAATGTCATATTTTTCTTTTACTTTTCCATAAAAGAATGTTGGAACCATTTTCAATCCGTACTTAGTACAATATGCAACGATTTGGTCATGGTTAAATTCAAAAACTTTTCCAGATGGAGAAGTGTAGTAAATACGATATACATACAATTCGCATGTACCTTGTTCTTGACCATAGTCATAACCTTTTTGAATCCATCCACCCTGTTTAGTATAGCCAACAATCTCACCATTTATACTGATACCATCTTGCAAACTATCTCGATAACGTTGTGCAATGTCACCCCAAACGTCATCAGTGAACTCAGAATGCCTATCGAATAGGTTGTTCTTAATTACACTTCTGCTAGCGTAAACAAGGTCGTACTGAGTGTCAACAATGTTGATACCAAACTTTTTCAACATTTTTTCAACCCACGAAAGTTTCTTTTTAACAAGTACGCGACCCATACTAAAATTACAACCGTGCATCTTGTAAGAAATACTGATCTTACTGTCTGGTGTAAATGTGTGGACGTTCTTCTTGAAATGGTCCGTATCCTGAGACAAAGCATATTGTCCTTCAATCAAACGAGATTCGGATTTCTTCTTACCTTTTGGAGTCTTGTTACCAAGACCTTGCTGGTTTCGAACATTCAACTTGTATTTGTTACAAATGTGTATGCCACCAACAGTATCGAACTCTTCATTGATAGAATCTTCAAAAGAGAAAGAAATACCCTTAGTAGCCAACCATTCTTGTAATGAAGAGGCTGGCACGATGTAGCCTTCTGACTTCTCACCACGCAATTTTGTACAACGAACTCTACAATTTTCGGCAAAATAAGATTTTACTGTAGTATCTTTGTTAAGAGTACTGTCAGCGAATGAGTTTGTATCGCGAAGAAATTCGGAGTTGATCTGCGATTCTAATGGAAAATAGACGACGATATCACCATCTTTTGCACCAGAACCAGTGATAACATTGTTACCATCGATTGCAACACATTGTAGACGATCAGCATTTGTGTGTTTGCGGACGTTGTGTAATTTAACTACCTTGGCTAGATAGTTACTCTTTTCTTTAATTGAAAGCATTTGAATTCTCCAAAATCAACTATTTGAGTGAAGAATGGTATATGATTACGCGGCCTTTGTCAACTTCTTTGAGGTTTGTATGAATGTTTTACCAGAAAGGTGCTCACATTCATGTTGGACACACACAGCTTCTATACCGGAGAATGATCGTTGTATATTATTACCGCATACATCCCTATACGATACGTCGATGATGTTAGCGCGTAATGTTTCTATGTGAATTTTTGGAAAAGACAAGCACCCTTCAGTAAATTTAATAGTACCTTCTGAAGAAATTATGGTCGGATTAATTAGACATATAGGCTCTGATATATTCATTACCATTATTTGTTTATGAATGTCAACCTGTGTTCCAGCTAATCCTATACCCTTATTGGCTTTCATAGTTTCGAACATGTTTTGTACAGTTAAATACAATCCCATATCACTGTCGAATTCGTATTCTTCGACAGGAATGGCAACATTATATAATCTTTTATCAGGATGTTTTAGGATCGGAAGAATCATTTGTTTTGGCCTTTAGATTCTTTATATATGATGTGGCTTGTCTGATGACAGCTTCATTAAGATTACCATCAACTATTCTAACTGTAGGATAGTCCATTTCAGCATTGAGTTCGCAGATAGCTTGTAAAAGTTGTTTTTCTTTTTGTTTGTTCATATCATTAATCTCAGTCGATGATTTGTTTTTACATACTATCATTGATTTTTTAGCTGGTCAAGTTTGTATTATGTAACCCGGTCCGTAGACAGAGTTTGGTGCGTATCGTAAATCTGTTGTATAAAAACCCGCTGTACTCATTTTATATTCTCTTTTTGTTTATTTATGATTAAAATAAAGAATCTTGTTCTGGTTTTGTTTGTTGTTTTTGTTTTGGTTGTTTTATAATTTGTAATAACTCTTCGCGTGAAATTTCTTTCTGAGAGGTTTGATCCACTACTATGTTCCCACGGTTTTCGCGTCTTGTTGCGACTATTGCTGCCTGTTGAAGATCATCATACGATAAACCTAAAGGCGTTACCAAATATCTGTTCGAAGATTCTCCAATTCTTTTGCCTTTATAAAAAGAATCATCCAACTCTGTTCCTAGAACTTGAGCTAGCAATTCTCGTATAGCCTGATAATTCTTTTGATTGAGATATTTTTTGAATAGTAATTTTTGTTCTGGCGTTGCTGCACGTTGAAATTTATGGAATTCCATAAATCCCAAATTACCATTGTATGTAGCTTCTAATATCATTATAAATGTTCCATTTAATCTATTTATTGAGTTTAGTGAATTGACAAAGTTAAAAATGAATGTTAGTGTAATAGTATTACTGGAAATCATTTATGAATTTTAAAAATTTAGATTTACAATTCGATTCAACTATAAAATATAAAATTTATAAAGTCGATATAAAGAATAGAAATAAAAACATTATAAATGAATATTTTTTTGCTGTGGTGGAAAAATTTTATCACTTACATCAAGATCAGATTCCATTTATTCCGTATTCACAATTTGAAGCTATGTCGAAGTCCAAACCAATTTACCATTATGTGCTGGATCGTGGAGGACGATTAGAAATTATGGATAATTCTAGTGAAAAGACTATAGAGCACAGATTACAAGTACAATCAGTAAATAATATAGATTTATGGCTGTCAGAAACTGAAGAATCTGCTGTAGAAAAAATAAAAGAAGCGTATGAACATTATATGAACAATGTTCCACATGATGTAAACATATACTTATTTACTGAACGGTGATTTTTCTGTGAAATTGGTCGGCATATACAAATTTATTTTCCTAAATTGTCCATGAGTTCTTGATATACTAATTTCAAGTATCTATTATATACTTTTTTGATTTTTGGATCTTGTCTATTTGGAAAATACGAACCCACTCTATCTTTGACGGCATCTTGTATGTCCTGACGAGAAATATTTTTACCTTGCATACTTCTTAATATATTTGAAACTATGTCATGTGCAAATGCAGCTATTTCCTGTGGGCTTGAATAATACAAATGGTCATCTTCACTAGATTTTTTAGCCATTGCGGTTTGAAATTTTTCAGTATCTTTTTCTAGGTAACTTCTATATTCTGTTTTGTCACGGTGAGACTGTTTCAAATGTTGAACGACATGGACCAACTCATGCACAAACACTTGTACCATTTCTTCTAAGGATGGAATTTGTGATATATCAAACCTGTCATCAACATCATCACCCGTTATATTAAAAAATTCATTAAACGGATTACCGGATTTAGACGCAATATTTGCAACAAATTTTACTAAAGTACGAATAATATTATTTATGAATTTGACATTTATTGTCACCGTAGAACCGATAGCTTGCCCATTGTCCGGGTCTATAGGTTTGAAAAACACTTTGACTTGCTTATCTATTTCTGGTATATTATTATTGATATGTCTAGCCATGCCTATTCTGAAAATTGAATTAGACTTGGTTACTAATACCTCATATACTTCCTTGATTAAGAGACTTAAGTTGCCATCATCTGCCGCATTTCTTGCCTCAGTGGATATTTGTTTTTTTACAGATTTAATAGAATCTATTACTTGTTTACAACATTCGACAGCGCCCATTTCCACAGTTTCATTGTAATGGGACATGCTGATTCGTTCTATCAGAAATTGTGAAAATCTCATATTATTGCTCATAATTTGTACATATTTATCTGGTTAAGATATAAATAATGAAAATCATATATGGAAAATCGCTATGCAATTTCTAAAATTTTTGTTAGAGCAAATGGATAATGCACAATCCCTACAAGTTGTCGGAAGTGACAGTGTTGTAAAAATAAATGCGTATGCCGGTAAATACTATCCCGGAACACATTATGATCCACCAGAACAGGACGAAGACTATATAACGGACGTCGAAGTAGAGCTTTTAACGATTGATTTTTCTTATGGAGATAAAACATTTTACATAGCATTTCATGATTTTACAATTGACATAGATGGAGTTGTTGATCTACGTGACGAATATAAGTTATTTGTTGATACAATAGTTGAATTAGTAAAACATAATAAATTTGAATGTAGAGACGTAGAAACTGATGAAGTATTACCATTATCAGGACAACAAAAAAATGAGCTGATGCAATTTATGCAAACTGATAAAAAGTTCGTTTCTGCTATAATGTCAGAATTAGCTAATGAAGATAGAATACAATATTCTAAACCGCCAACTCAATATGATTAATCATGTTCAATGAACTGCTAATAGGTATATTTTTATTCGTAAACATTCTTGGCGCTCCAGTTCCGGTTAATACCGGAGTATGTTTGAATGAACAAGAATACGAATTGGCTAATCTTGTAAACGAATACAGAGTTGAGAATGGTAAAGCGGCATTACCAATAAGTTTTTGGTTATCTTCCACTGGGCAATGGCATGTCTGGGATAGAGTTGCAAATAATGCCGTTGGTGGTATATGCAATACGCACAGTTGGTCTGATGCCATGCCACAACTATGGCAAGCGGTATGCTATACGTCAGATCACGCGCAAGCACAACAAATGTGGAGAAAACCGTTTCAAATCTCTGGTGGAATATACACCGGAAATGGTTTTGAAAATGCCGCAGACTCTTTCAATCAAACTGCACAACACGCATTAGATCAGTGGAAAAACAGTCCAGCACATAATGCTGTTATATTACAACAAGGACAGTGGGCTAGCGTACCATTTAGTGGTCTCGGAGTCGGTCTGATAGACAATTATGCCGTATTGTGGTTCGGAGACAGAGTTGATCCCAGTGGCACTATGACTATTTGCCCACAAGAAAACATATTTAACAATGGATTTGAATAAATGTTTTTACGAAATTTACTGTTAGAATCAAAACAATCTATTGTTAATTTAGGATTTCCACCAATTATTGCGGCACTGATGAAACAAAAATTCGGTAGTAATGCTTATTTAATATCTAAGTGGTTTAAGGACTCAGTTTCATATAGGCCGATGGACAATTGGTGGAAAGAGGCAACAGAACGGGTCGGATCGTGGTATGGCGATTTATACGGCCCAACATTATTATATACAGCAGCAACAACTTCGCCACAGGCTTATGAAAAAGCCTGCAAATATTTAGGAATTGATGACACAACCGTTGATGACATGGATGATCATTTAAAAAGTTTAAAAGAACAAATAGAAGAGAGTTTATTTAAGCATCATTTCTTCAAAGGTGAGTTTATTAGAGAAATTGTAGATGGTAAACTTAAAACATTAAAGCAGTTCGAAAACTTGTCTTTTTCAGAAGCAGAAAAGAAATTTTCAGAAAAGAAAGTATTCAAGGATGCAAAACCGTTAATACAGTATCCAAATGGTTACAGGTGGATAAATGTTGGCGACAAATGTACTATCGTTGGTAAAGGAATGAACAATTGTGGTAGTGCCGGGTTCATGTCCAATGATCCTAACAGGACTATATTTACGTTATTTGACGAGCATGACAATCCACACGTCATATCTACATATTCGCCAAATGATAATATTATATCTGGCGTAGAGGGAAAAGCATCATCAGAGTTAAAGGACCAATATGCTGACTATGTTGTTGATCTAATTAACAAATTGGGTGCTACATACGATGCCAATAGGTCAAAATCGAAGCTGTTGACAATTAAAATAAATTCCAAAAATAAAGCAGAAAATATACAAAAAATACCAACAGATAACCAATTTTATAACAATTACCAATTCTCTGCTGGCGGTAAGACATATTTCACAGATGGTGAAGTAGCATTTACAAAAGACGATCTAGAAGTTTTTGTTGACAATCTTAAAGATGATAAGTATATGAAGTCCAATATTGGAGATCAGGTTGGTTATATATTTTCAAGGTTCAGAGAGATCGATCTTAAGAATTTGAAACCTGACTTCAGATTTATACACATAAATCAATTATGAATAAGGATCTGTAAAGACTAATTGCGGCCCTTGTCCAGAGAGTCTAACCATTATATTTTTATCATGCAAATCAACGAAACCGATTTTTCTGTTGTTTTGCATTATTATTTCCAATGCTTCAGCATAACTCTCCATACCTATCAAATCTTTGGATTTTAACATTTTAAACAATTTATCAGATAAATCGATGATTTGCCTATTCTGTTCCCATTTTTCTGTTTCTGGTCGTACATTATCAAACATGTTGGAATATTCTTTGACAATGTATAAATCTGCTAAATTGCGTATACGCTCAAGTGATGTTTCATAGTCCCCTCTAACAATAGTATAATTATAATAGGTAAATGGCAGCTTCTCCATTTTCCATAATTTTTTCTGCCCCGTTTTAGTAGACAGATAGGTTTTATCTTCATAGATTCTTGGAAAGTGTGGATTTTGTTGAGCCAATTTTGAATTTGCTAGAAATCTAACATATTTCTTATATGCGGGATCATCGTTATGAGATATTTTATTAATCATATGCGGATCAGTATCCGGTACGACGTGACTATGAATACCACCAGTTTCCGTTCCAGTAAGATCCCACCTATTGCTAAGATGCGAATTACCTGTTATGTTCTTGCTCTTAGTGTCGAATATTTCGTAGAGTTTCATTAATATGTCCAAATGATAATATTTATTGTGATAAAATAATAAATTTATATCATGATTGACAAATAAAAAGATCTCTACTATGATTGAAGCGTGAACATTGAAAAATTATGAAAAACTTTAAAATTAGAATATGGAATCATGATAAAAAAGTTATGAGATATCCTTTTGGTGGTTTTTTCTCGCCAGTAGATTATAAGTCAGAAGAAGTCTTATTATATACTGGTAATAATGATATAAATGATAGGCCAATTTTCGAAAACGACCTTATCATAGATTATCGAGGCACAGAATATACAATTGCATTCTTTGATGGTTGCTTCTATCTATTAGTGAATGGTTTAGACGAAGATCCATGGCTTATAGCATCACAAGAGACTATAGATCATAGAGAGATGATGGTTATAGGAAATACATTCGAAGGAATTTTTGAATTATGAAAAGTGCATTAGATTCGCAAATTCTTGAAGGTGAATTGGATTGTATTGTTAGAATATATTCATGCATTGATGAGTTTTCTGAAAAACGAAGATATGCATGTATTATGACAATTTACAATTATACTTCTGACAGTAATCGTCATGTAGCATTAGATGTTAACAATCAAATTAGTATAGAAATAAACTCCTTAGAAAACGAATTAGAACCAAACCAGTATTGGCAAAGATCTTTGAAATGGTTTGATTCTGAAGCAGAAGCTGAAAGAGAATTTTTATATTCATTTTTGCTATTCAAGCAGGATAAAAAAAGATTTGAAATTACTAAATCCAGTGAGCGTAAGATAACATTTAAAGCAAATAAAGGAAAATAAAATGAAAAATAGATTTGACCTAGAACAAAACATTATGGCAGCGTGGAATGTTGTAGATGATCTAAAACTTCTACTGGATGTAGTGGAAGGCGATAAAGCGCAGAATATAGTTATTGGTATGATCGAACTGTATCAACTTAAATTCGAAAAGTTATTCGAATCTTTCGAAAAAAGTATTTAATGGAGAGTAGCATGAATATACAAGAAAAAATTCAACTAATAGAAATGTTTAATAACACGATTAAACATAGAAAAGAGATGCGCGAAAAAATGACTAAATTACTGAATGTTCCCGGTAATAGTGATCTTCCTGCGTTCATCCAGCAATTAGATGATGAAATAGAGATGAATCTAGGATATCTCCAAAAAATTGAACAGCTTAATGTGACTTAATGGCGTAAATACCATTACGTCCTTTAGGTTCTATTGACCATTCTGGTCCGAGGTATTGCGATAAGAAGCGTTTATAGATGGCTAATCGTCTGTTGGGTGAAGATTGACTAGATGATTCGCCAGATTCTATGATTTCCAATAATCTTTGCATGAGTAATTTCATTTTTTGTAAAAATTGTTCAAACTTACTATCTAAATCTGGGTAATTTAATAAATGATTAATTCGTCTTAAAGCTTGTTCCACATAGCTCAGTTCATTCATGTATGGAAAATATTGTAGTATCCTTTCTAATTGTAGACCAATGCTGTAATCAGATTTATATTTTTTAATATACAGCGCAAGTTCCGAGGCATATGGATTAATCATTTTTGAGATACTTTTATCATCGAAACTATCATTCCACGCATCAAAGCTAAATTTGTCTATACCATTTTCATCAATAGTTTTTTTGATTTGGTACAGAACTGTTTGTAATATTTCTCTATCGGATGATCTGGTTATATCCTCCGTTGTAGAGTTGTTAACGACGAAAGAAATATCATAGTTGCCACGATTACCACGTTGAAATTCTAATGCTACTCTGTTACCCTTGGATGTAGTCCATTTGCGCAATATGCGACCGTCATCATTCATACTAGTCTCATGTGATGGAGCTTTCATTTCTATTTTTTCTATCAAGAATTGTGTAAATGTTTTCATGTTAATTGAGCAATCCCATTATTAAAGCGTGAACTCGCTTATCCATTTCGTTTTTAGATCTATTCACGTATTCTCTCGCCTCTGGCATTTGCATTTTCAGTTGCGGATTAGATTTTTTAAACTCATTCATATAATTTCGTATGGCAATAGAGTGTTTTAATAAAGGAGATGGATCACTATTATTATTTTTAAGCGTAATACCCAACTCGACTAAAGCCCTGATAATTCCTGATACGGAATTTCCAAAAGTAAAATATTTGTTTCCTAACGCTCTACCAATATCTTTCTCTATGGATGCTATCGCAGATTTGGCGGTGGCCTGTTCTCTATTCTTTGGTAATACATCGATATTATTTTCTGATCTGTCACCTAGTAGTTTATATAATTTGGAAAGATATTCTTTTCTAAAGGCATTCGGGTCCATAGCAATTTCCAAAAATTTCATGACTCTGTTGATAGTTTCGGAAACCTCATCAAATTTTCTATGATAATCTTCTCCACCCGGAGCACGAATTTCAATGTAACCTTCTGATAGTTTCCCAATATTCGCAAATCTATATTTTGCACCTTGACGTATAATTTTTCTATTAATAGATTCAATAGCAGCTTCATAATCTTTAAAATCGAATCCACGTTCTTGTTTCAAATATTGAATGACGTGTTCTATATGAGGTTCTGTATAATCATTTCCACCTCTATCGAACATTGATAGTACATGATCTTCGCCCACTAATAGAGAGAATTTTAATACATCTAGTTTTGCGACTTCTTCTTTAGTAAATGTACCGATATTAACATGTAAACCAGTGCTATCATTAGTTTCCAGTTCACTGTCTTGTTTTATGGTATTAAAAACAGTGCGTAAAGCGTTAATAGCATCATGATGAGACAGAACCGGAGAACGCAATTCTGCGCCAGAAGGTCTAATGGAACTGTCTTTAACTAAAGTCCATTCACTATAATCATTACTATCTATTTCTATATTTGTTCTTAATGCTTTAGACATTACTTCTTGTATGTAACTAACACTCGACCCCTTACCCTTATTATTGTCTAGGTACTCACGATATGCATCGTCCATCTGTTCTTGTTCATATTCGTAATAATAATCTTCGCGCCAACGATCATATTTGTTAGGTTTAAATAAGTCGAAAAATTCTTCAGGATTCTTTATTGATAACAGATTAACTTCGTCACCTTCCGCATCCAGAACTATACCATGACGAACTTTGTCGGCATCTTCACTGTCTTCTTCGGTTGGTTCATAGAAATCCAAGAAACCCTGCCTTTCATCATAATCATCCCGTTTACCGTACCCGTAGATAGGTTTTAAACCGTAGTTGTCAATTATTTCTAATTTATCACGTTTACTAAGAGTGTCCCAATAATCCCAATCAGAGACATCATTGTTGTCAAACCAATTCTGAGAAAATTCTTCCCAAGAATCTCCATTATCATCGTCATCCGACAAATCTGGAGTTGCTATTTCAAATTCAAAACCAACAGTAAATTCTTTTTTGGGTTTGTATCCTTTGATGTCCCTAGCGCCAGATCTAACACCTTCTGGTATAAATTTATTAACAAGATAATGTTTAAAACTTTTCATATAGATTCCAAATAAAGATATTTATGTCACTACGACTAATAACACTTTAGGAATTACACCATGAACTCTCGCTGCCATCAATCTAGTATTACCAGCAATTAAGTAATACCTACCATTGCTTTTCATCACGATTGGGGCAGGAAGACTACCAGCATTACTAAAAACTCTTAATATACTCTGTAAATCTTTTCCATACTGCGAGGATAGATGAGTGACAGACTCCATATCACCTTGTTCAATATCATAGGAATCGGTATTATCCAATCTAGACCATATAGTGTCATTTAATGTAATAAGACGAGCATGTTGAAAAGAATCAAGCAATTGTTGTAAATTTATATCAAGTTCTTGTGATGTTCTTTCAATTTCATTCATCTCGTCATCAATATTGGGATAGACCCAAGTCACAGGACTGGATTGAATTTCAAATAAATTACATAGTTTCATCTATCATCCTTATTTTTCTTCACATGAGACAAGTAATCTTCAAGTTCTTTATATACTAATCGGTAATAACGATTTATGATTTTAGATATTTTCGGATCTTTGAATTCTTCTGGTGAAAATACATGACTCAAATATGTCTTAACATTCTTAGATAGTTCAAGTTGTGATGGGTGAGAAACCCATTCATCATCCACCCCATAGTCGTTAATGATTTGTAGGCTAATATTATGAGCATGTGCAGCGATTTCTTGTGGGCTACTATAGTATGCTTTATTTTTTCTGTCAGTCCATTCGTCACTGTTCATCATTTTATGAAATTCTTTTTTGTCTTTTTCGAGATAACTTCTGTATTCAGTATAACCAGTGTGACGCCCATTTACATTATTGACTTCCCATTGTCTATAATGTTGTATTGCATGCACCATTTCATGTAATAACACATCAACGAGTTTATTAAATGGTCCATCCAAATTTACATCTATGTTTATTCCATATTTTTTTACTTCATGATTATAATCTTCAATAGTGTTAAATGAAGATGCAACACTTTCAATATATTCACCATTAATAGTATCTAAAAATGGTTTTAATAGTTTTGTCCTATTAAGAGAAATATGGTTATGATAGCATTGACCTAGATCTTTAATGGAATCTGTAAAACTTACTTGTATATGTTCATAAGGTCCGCGTTCATCATAAACACCAGCCTCTTTTTCCATGATTTGATCACAGAACCATCTAAGATTAAATTCTATCCCCTCTTCAGTACTTTTCCCATATAATTTAGCACTTAGGTGGTTTACAATGGCTCGGGCTTCATCATCCTGACCGGGTTCGACTGGCACTTGAACTTTCAATGATTCTTCTAAACTTTTTTTAATAATACCGGCTACTTGATTTTTGTATTTGATTAGGTTTATCGATTCAAGCAGTATTTCAGTAAGTTTCATAATGATCTCTTTTCATTATTTATCAATGTTATTATCATGAACAGATGTTAGACAGATGGTTTGATGACAGTTTAAATTTTTTGCGGGCAATTTTTAAACAAGTAGATTATTGGTATGATAATTCAAAAGTATGTAGGAGAGAATGGCAAACTGATCTAGTATAAAATGGTTTTTGGATGATGTTAAAATACTTGGGAAAATTTTGGGTAGAAATATAAAAAATGGTGTAGATAAAAAATGGCCCTAGAATGATAGTCAAAGTGATTCAATAAAATACTTGGGAAAATTTTGGGTAGAAATATAAAAATATATTGAGGAAATAAATGGACTTGATCCCCCGGCTAAACCGATTGTATATATTATTAATTAATAGTAACTCATTGTAACCCAAACTGATTTTATTCTTCCTCAGATAATCCCCAGCCATTATCTCTGTTACTGTTAGTTACTGTATGGCATGCGCCATCCATTACCTTCGGTTACTATCTCCCCATACTCAAAAGAAAGGGCCGGGATAATCCCGGCCCTAGTATAGGTATACTACCTTCCGATTATGCTGGGGTGATATTCTCCCCGTCAATTCGCAGAGCCTCGAAGTTGTCCCGCAACGTGAGCGACGTGAGGCCGACGCTGCGCTTGTTCAAGAGCGAGCGGATCCCAATACACTGAACGAGTGAATCCATGGCGGGTAGCCTGACGGCGATACAACTCCCATACCTCTTTTTCACCGTCTTTGGTCATGATCTTCGCAGTGCGAACACCATAGTTGCGCATCGTGTCACCAGAGAACTTCATATTGTTACGAGAAAAGAACAAGCTATCGGGGTTGTTGGCTTCGACCTTGCGCTTGAGTTCGCTCGCGTTCATGGCGTGTTCCTTGTTGGTATGCGAGTAGTATACAGGACAAACCTGAACGGAATCTGAATGGTTTCTATAACTTCATCAGTTGGACCTGATGTACTATCTCCGACCACGCGCCCATTTTAATATAATTCAATTCAGAAGTAAAGAAGAACCCTGAAGGTCATTCAGGGTTCGTTCATTTCAGTAATCGTAATCGTATCAAATTGTTTTGGTACGCTTCATTCAGTGTTCGTTCATGATATGTAATATAAAATGGGTGCGTGGTCGGGGATGATGGTAGTTGCCCCTTTCGGGGCGCATCACGGTTGCCAGTCGTATAGGTCTCCCCCATCGTCCAGCCACTCAGTTAGACTCTGCACTAGTTCCTCGTAATATTCGGAATCATCATCGTCCAGTAGATCGAACGGACCATAACGTTCCTTGATGCGCTTTGCGGCTATCTTTCGATTGCTCATGTTAATATCCCATTCACTAATCTTTTCACCATCATTCAGCCAATCGGTCAGATCTTGCACCAGCGTCTCAAAGGACTCTGCCTGATCCTTTAAGAGTTCAGCCATTCCTCATAGCTCTTCACCTTCCACCCCAACGCTTCCGCATTGGCGCGATAGATTTCATATTCCGAATCATTGTCGCCACGAGTCTGCGTTGCATAATCTTCGCGATACTGAAGTGCGATCATGGTCATTCTCCGTTGGTATGGATTGTATTATACGCCATGAACCTGAACGGTTGCTGAATTACTCTAGCACGCCATCATCACCAAAAAAATCAGTATCGGGCCACTTGGATTTATCAGTGATGAAATCAGTGCTGGACTCATCGATGAAACTGTCACCAGTCTCGCCGTCGCGAACCAATTCAGAGCTTTCCATTGAACGGGGGTCAAAGTCTGACCAGACAACGATGGTAGTTTTCCACAAACCCCTTGGGTTAGACATATACTATCCTTTATTGATTGTTGAAACGCGGTTCGATAGCCAGAATCATATCACGGTTCTTGACCATCCAATTGCAAAACTTGGTCAATACTTCGATTTCATCCTTGCCGCTGATCTTGCGGAACTTGATATGACGACAATAAAAACCATTCTCCATGTACGCCTTCCCACGATGATCAGTCTGGATCAGACCTTTCAAATAGATGCTGCAATTTTCCAGAATACCATATGGCGCATCTTTTTTGGATGGCACATTCGCGATCATGATACGGGGAAGCTCCCCGAGGATGTTCACGATGCTGATATCGATCAGGAAATTGGGGAACTCATTGCGCAGAATGTTGGTAACGCCTTCGCATGTGAGAGTCACGTCCAGACTGTTAGCGATCATGGTCATTCTCCGTTGGTATGGGTTGTATTATACGCCATGAACCTGAACGGTTGCTGAATACAACTCATAGACCATTTCGATCATCTCACAAAATGTTTGCCCATAGCGCTGTCAAGCATTTATTTGTAACAGAATCAATGACTTATCGTTCAGGTTCTGTTCAGGTATGGTATAGTAAAATGGGTGCGTGGTCGGGGATAGTGGTGGCACAAAAAGAAAGAGCCCTGAAGGGCTCTTTCGATGTTGAATACATATGTATCATACACCACCGACCTGAACGTTAGCTGAATTCTTCGATCATGTCCAGCATCCAACGTCTACGGCCATCTTGAATCTCGATCATGGTGAATCGTCCTTGCTTCCCTGCCCAATCCTGAAACGTGTCGTGATCACCTAGACGTTCTGCAATTAACAGTTCCAGTGATCCGCATCCGCTCCTTGCAAAGAATGTATTACAAATGAATTTTTTATAACCCTTGGATTTTTGGCCAGATCGTCCGTTCCAGAGCTTGTCCAATCCTTCTTTCAGAAGTTTGACGAATGTTGCATTGGGCTTGCTGTTCGGAGCACGTGGCGGAATCGGGACGATTTTCATGGACTTGTTCCTTGTTGGTATGGTTGATATTATATCAGAGCCAACCACGCTCTGCAAACGAAACTTGCGATTCTGCACCGATCACAACATGATCCAGAAAGCGAATCTCTACCAGTGCCATCGCTTGACGCAAACGCTCCGTAAGCTCACGATCAGCGGCAGACGGTTCAGCGATACCAGACGGGTGATTGTGAGCCACTACAACCGCTGCACAATTGATCAGAAGCGCACGGCGAACGACCTGTCCAACATACACCGCTGCGCCAGTCAGCGAACCGTGAAACAGATCCTCGACCGCGATCACACCATGGCGAGCGTCCAGAAAGACAACCGTGAAAACTTCGTGGTCTTGCGGCATCAGGCGAAGTTGCAACAACTTGCGAACGCTCTGAGGATCAGTCACATAGGTGTTAGCCTTGCGCACCCGCTTTTCCAGAATCTTGATCGCATCATAGATCGCTGCATCTTCTGCCACCATGTTCTTGCGAGCCATTGCGCATCTCCCTTGTTGGTATGGGTGAATCATAGTCCTATTATCTAACATCGTCAAGTGCACAATTGTAAAATATGTTATGCCTCTCACCGCATGGCAACTTCTCCCAACCGCCACCATATTTTAACCTATAACATAATACCCGTCAAATGTTATTTTGGCACTTGTGCTCATGTTCTTAGTATGATAGGCTCAGTAGGATGGCTAACTTGTTTTAACATAAACAATAGCTGAACCATTTATTTCTGTTCAGCTATTGTTTATGTTCACTATGGTACACTGATAAGTTGCGCACCATATTTGCGATGAGGCTACATTAGATTTTCCTAATGTAGCCCCTCCTAATGGACCGTTTCACCCCTCCCCATATCTGCTTACAGCGAGGAAGTAGATTTCCTCACCAAATGTATTGACAAATTCCAACTGTTCATCGGAATAGGTGTCAAAGAACTCTTGATCGGTATCCCCCTGTTTCATTGCAAGGTGCATCAGAATGTGGCGCTTGGCATTAACACCATCGCAGGCATGGCACGGGGAGAATGACCCAACCATGTTAGAGAAAATGATATTGTGATGGTTCTTACCAACACGTTCCAACACATTGAACGTGTATGCTACGCCACCGTTGTGGGTTCGCACATTTCGCTCATACACTGGGATATGATAGGTCTTGCCATCACTCAGGCGAATGTTCAAACCGAACAGCTTATTCTCAGGTGAGTAGAGATTGCTGCTGACTGACTTGTTCATTGTCTGATCCTTTGAGTGTAGTTGCTTGGTTGATGGATTATATTATACACCATTGCCGAGCACTGTCAACAATAATTTGACAGATGTTTGTGAGTCTATGTCATTGATTGTTAAAGCATTTGTTACAGAATATGGTGCTGATTTGTTGGTGTGGCATAAAAACAACACCACCGTTGCAGAAAAACAACAGTGGTGCTGAGAATAAAATTACGTTTTTGGATTCCAGCCATTCAGGGTCTTCAACACCAACTCTTCGGCCTCTAGCTTGAAATCGATTCGATTTGTGACGATATCTTCAAACCGTTGGATGGCTGGAACTTCTGCGCTGCCAAGCGCATTATAGACCGCAGTAGCATGTGCACCCGGAGAGTTACGGTAACCAGAACAGGTGCTCCCAAGGATGGCGCGCAACACGATTGCTTCCACTGGCGACAAAGTGAGTACCACATCACCCTGAACCGCCACACGCTTTACATTTGAGACTGCGTTTGCCATTATGTTTCTCCAGTTTACCAGTTAGTGAGTGCATCTTGAACCAGATCATCAGACAAGTCAACGAATGACAGTTGATGATTGGAAATGTTACCCTGTGTACGCGAAACACCCGCGTTTGACAACGCATCGTAAATGTTACCAGCCGCCTTTGCTGCGGTCCCAGAACCAACCGTCCTGCCAACCACTGCACGCAACACGATTGCTTCCAGTGGTGTCAACGTCAGCACGATATCGCCCTGAATCTCCACGCGCTTTACACTTGAGGTTGCCTTTGCCATGATTAATTCCTTAGTTGGTAAAGAGATTATAGTTTATTCTTGCTTAATGGTAGATGAACGACATCATTCTGCTTCTACCTTTTTCTCAGGTTCAAAGTTCATTTTGATTTCAGTCTTATCAAGACAAATGATAACATCACTGCGGAACTCTTTCAAGCCGCCGAATGACGAACATTTGTTGATAGCATACTCGATTTCTTGGATTGTAACGGTATCGTCTGGGATTGTAACGGTATCGTCACCATGGAGCAACATCAGAATACCAAAAGCACAAAATATTACACCAAAGAAGGCAAACAACCCTTCTTCAGTCGCTAGGGCTACAATGAGAAGAAATAGACCAGCGATTGTCAGTACTACGCCGACGCCTTCCACTACTGTTTCTCCAATTCTTTGAGGGTGTTTGTTTCTAATGTGATGCCATTATTGCAGATTGCTTGGCGCTGGTCAATAGATTTCAGCCCACCATTTGCTTCACAGATTGTGATAGCTTTGTGAACATGCATTGAATCAATCGGGCCTGTTTGACCTTCAACCACGCCCAACACTAAACCTATGCACATACATGATAGGAGTATGATCATTGTGATGATGCTACCATCATCGTTCTTGAGCTTTACCATCCATACACCAAGAGAGAATAGACTAACACAAAGAACAGCTATCAGAACCAGTATGGGAAACATTATCGCACTCCATTTGCGTGCATGTGTTCAACCAACAGGATGGCAGCCAGCTTCAACAGGTCATCGGCACCGTATATGGTGGTAACATACACACCATCATCCCTGTCAATAGATACGGCAGGCTTTCTTTCGTAGGTGGTCCAATGTTGGAGTTTCATGTCAGTCAATCCCAACAGCGGCTAGGCTATTATCCATGTTATTCGCATATTCCCACCAAAAGGAACGAATACCACCAACATCGCGGGCTTCAGCCTCCGTCACCGACATTGTAATGGTCAGGCGGTCTTCTTTCTCTTCCAATCTGTAGGATGTCATGGCATCTGCTCTTGCTTGTGTGATGTAATACTATCAGTATCCACAAGTTTGTCAAGTGCTCGGATAGGATATTTTTCCTTGTGTGCTTCACGGTATCCAACCAGACCGGGAATGTCCTTGACCTCTGTCCATCGGATAGCATCCGCAAAGCTCAGAATGTGGCGAATGTAAAACTCTGCCAATACCTTATAATGATCTGGTGTTGCCAGTTCATCAAAGATAGCATTCATGGGATTGTAACCAGAAATCTGATTGGACAATGCGTCTGTACGCATACCATCATACCAACGATGGATTTTGTAATAGTCACTCAGGATGCCTAGACGTGCCACGGTCCCATTGATCATGTACGCAACATCATTGATGCCAATGGACTCAACTGGTATGCCAGCCCATTCAGCCTGTTCAGCCATCAACCTGCGCAACAGCGTAGCATTGTCATGGTTGCACTGTTTGAAGCACAGAATGAAAGCATAGTCAAGATCGGTCAGGTCAGTCATTGGCGAAGTCCTTGTGCAATTTTGCAATCAGTGTTGCGTCGTTGGGCATCTTCTTCTGCCATCTCCTTGGAACACCATGAACTATACGCGAATGGAATTCTATCGTCAAACGAAAAGACGCACCACAGATCAGTTTCTTCATCCCAATCGACGTAGAACATATCACTGTGCATGATTATTCTCCAACCTTGGGTGTGGTCAATTCCATGATACGATAATTGTAATGCCGACAGTAGTTGCACACTTCTTGATTTGTGGCAAATGTTTCAGCTTCATCCCGTGTGGTAAATGGTCCATATGAATCAGTGATGATACGATCAGGATGATTTTCGATTTCCAGCACGATATACATCGGTTTTCCCCTATGTGTTCAGGATGGATAGATCATAGCCTATCCACCCTGAACGGTTGCTGAACAAATTACGTCGGAGGGTTCCAATCCTTCAATGTTGCCTCTACCCAGTGCATAGCAGTGTGTAGATAGTCAATGTTCTGGGTGATCAGGTTTGCATGTGACATATCACACTAAGATGAACGGTTGCTGAATGTCTTGTTCAGCTTGTATTCAGCTATCTATGGTATAGTTCATCTCAACAACGGGGCTGATGTCAGAGCAGTAAGGCGCTGATCACGTTTTGCTCGACAGGACGACTCATAGCATAATGAGAAGTCTTTCTGACTATTGGACAGATTTGCGCTCACAGAAGTGAGAGATTCTAGTAGGTTCGAATCCTACCAGCCCTCCTTTACTTATCTCGCAAAGTCCTGTCCTTTTCAGAAACGTGTTGAAAATGTAACCATGCCTCATATGGACTAGCACCACTTGTACCATATGGTGAATTTTTATAACGACAAAACCAAGAATTGTGCAACGACAACCTTTTTCTATATTTAGTAACACTATCCTCCGACCACGCACCCATTTTAGCATGTAATTAATTACATGTAAAGAAGAACCCTGAAGGTCATTCAGGGTTCGTTCATGTTACTGGCAAGTGTTCATATTGGTAAGGATCATACAGTCGGCGACTTGCAACATAGCATCATTCAATACTGTAATATGCTCCCGTAGAACATCAATTTCTCTTTGCTGCTCTCCAAGTTTCTTGACAATATCTTTCAGTAACTGAATGTCAGTCATAATTATTGTATCCCTGCTATCACTGCAAACAAACCAGACTTTCGCGGAGTTTTGACCACGACACAGGTAGAATGTTCGGCAGACTCCCATATGTGACGCACTTCAACACCCATTTCATTGACGGCAATTTGCCGTGCTTCTTGCTCTTCCTTGGCGTAGATCAGAAGATTATCGCCATAATTGTAGCTGGGAAACTCCTTGGTAACTTGGTTGTGGACCATGTTCAAGTTCCAGAGCTTCATCGCCATTTCATGCCCCCTCATTCAGTATGGTGCTATGATATCAATTACATTCTACGGCGTCAAGCACTTTCAGCAATTTCGGACGATTGCCAAAGTAGAATCCAGCCTTGTCACCCTTGGACAGTGCCACCATGATAACGGCTTCCACGTTCTTTTCATCGCCATAGCCACTTGGAACAGTCATCCAAATCTTAGCTTGCTTGCCAGCCTGTTCCACGAGGAACAGACCCTTGACAACCCATCCATATGGTCCTTCACTACCTTTGAAGGCCACGAAGCATCCAGTGTATTCCCCACGTCCTTCATTCAACAGGAGCGGTTCTGGTTCGTCTGCGGCAGGGGTGGGATTGACAATATAATCAGCCAGTTTACGCGCAAATGCGATCTGCTTTTCAGTCAAATTACCCCATTCCATAACCTTGTTGCGCATATCAGCAATGATATGATTCTTATCGTGTTGCGCAAAAACAACATCCATACCTTCATTCTCTTGGCAAAATTGTGCCAAACGTGCCAAACGAAGTTGACCATTGACAAAGGCAACACGCCCACGTTCAAATGCACGACGATCCTGAGAGTGCATCTTGTCTGCACAATCGTGACCAACATGGATGTATTCACCCGTGGGGACATGCTGCCAAACATCACCATAGATGTATGCAGCGCCACAAATGGTGCATTTGCCCGTGCTACCATGCTTGGCAAACTTTTTGGTAGGATCATTGAACATCCCGATCCGTGTGGGAGGCTAAACGCTTCAGGTGAAGCGTACTATCCTTCCGACCACGCACCCATTTTAGCAGATAATATTATACATGTAAAGAAGAAGCCTGAAGGTCATTCAGGCTTCGTTCAGATTACCACTTGGACAATCGTGCTGGGGTTTTCAGTATCTTTTCAACCTTTGCGACGATTTCCTTTTCGTGCCCTCCGATGTGCCAGTCATACGGACCCTTCGGAGTGTGATCAGTTTTCCAATCGTAAATGGTTGCAACAGATCCATCCTCAAACTCAATATCCCATTCGCAGGTGACCTTATCATCACCATCATCTTTCCTCGTAGGGAATCCAAGGACGCTTGCGATATGGTCATACGTGGTCCATACCAGACCCATATAATGGGTGCCATTGATGTTTACATGATTGCCAGTCTTAAACTTCATATTCACCCCCCCCCATTTCATTTTCCTGCAACGATTCAACCCACTGTTTCCACTCGACTTCCCAGAGATTATCGGCTTCCACGTTGTTCTGCTCCGTAAAATATATACATTTATATACATCACTTCCTAATTCAACCATGCAACTTGCTTTCGATGTTTTGAAATGAAACAGAGGTTTCACATGTCCAAAGGCGTAAATTCGGGATAAGCCGTCCCTATTACATGTATTTAGTAGTTTGAAAAGAAAGTGTACCGTTTTTTGTGCATGTTTTATCTATTTGTGTTTATGTTTTCGTGAACTGTTTCAAAGCTCCTTGGTTGGTTGATGTAATGTATTATACACTATGAACCTGAATGTCAGCTTAACCCTTCATACCAAGCAGTCGCAATTTCTTCACGCATGGGAGCTTTGCAATCAATGCCTGCGCCAACAATGCCTCAAGGTCAACAACCGCCAGCGGGTTATCAGGAAGTGTGCCATTTTCCAGCATCGTCAACTCGTCATCCGTCAGTTTGGAGTTTTCTGCATAGATTGCAATGACACTACCACTATGCCCGCTGAACGTCTCACCATCATCAAGTACGCAAAAGATATTCATTTATCATTCCTTGGTTGGTATGGATTAGATTATACGCTACTTACCTGAACCCCAGCTTAACAGTCAGAATCATAATCAAACCACTCTTGACGCTCATCGGGCTGACCATCATCATAGTCTCGCCAAGATTCATCATCCTCCACTGGTTCATCGTCATATACATTGTTACCGTAAGCGTCCAGTGCTGTTTCCAGACCATCCAGCAACAAACCTTCGGGGATGGTGCCCTGCAACGCGAGGGCGAACGATTCCAGCGCATCGCGGTATCCAACCGTATAACGACCATAGCTTTCAGCGAAAGCAGAGTCCAGCTTGGTTACAATCGTTGCATTCAGTTCCATGGCGTTCCCCTTGGTTGATGTAATGTATTCTACAGTAGTTAGATGAACAGAACCTGAATATTCCGAAGGAAATTCGCAGAGCGAATAAAATCAATGATTTACGTTCAGCATTCGTTCAGGATGGTTGTGTTAAAATGGGTGCATGGTCGGGAGAAGTGGCGGACAATAAAAACTCCCATCGCTATGATGGGAGTTTTGGTATTATCGACCCATTGCTACCAACAGTTTGTGAACCGATTTAAGATTCATTTCGATTGCTTCATCCAGCAATGTTGCCAGATCAATTACGATCTTCGGCTTTTCAGGCAGCACGCCATTTTCCAACAATTCCAGATCATCTTCTGACATATCCTCGTCATTTTCATAGAAACAGATGGTACTTCCATCAACACCGCTGAATGTTTCACCATCATCCAGCACACAAAATGATTGAAACTTGTCCTGCATTTTATTCTCCTAGATGGTCAGTAGAATGATGATACCATAACTTCCGATGATTGCAACCCATTCTGCTACTTTGTACTCTTTGATGTTTATTTCCATCGTTCAGGCATCCTTGTAGTTTGCGGCAAACCTTCAAAAAACTCAATCACACTTTCGGGAACTTCTTCATATTTCCACGCATGACCATACTTATATCCATCCATATCAGGACTTAGACCAGCATTTTCTAGCAATTTTGAAGCCTCTTGATAATAAGATTGAGGATATTTTACACTAATCGGATTGTTCCTCAAGTATTCTTCTTGAACGAAAGAGCCAGCACGCATATTATGCATGTGCCAGCGATCCCAATATTCTTGGAGTGTCCTGACTTTATCCAAATCCCAGCCATCCGCATATTCTGTAATATCAGATAGATAATCACTAATTTGACCACAAGGGCATAGAGAATCGCCGTCATTTTTTGGTCCAACGACTCCAGTAATTGAAAGACGCCCATCGCCCCATTCAACAGTCACAAATACATCATGACGGATGATTTTACCAACAAGATAATACTTTTTCATAGTGCTTTCCGCCTAAGTGGATTGGAATGTATTCTACAGTAGTTAGATGAATGTTGGCTGAACGAAGCTGAATATCTTTATTTACTTATCGAGTACTTCCCGACCGCGCACCCATTTTAACATATAATTAATTGCATGTACAGAAAAACCTGAATGTTTTTGAGGTCATTCAGGTTTCGTTCATTTAATCTTCAAATCGTCTAAGAGTGACCACATGTGCAAACTCCCGACCACACTCATACCAATAATCATCTTCGAGATGAGTTGTAAATGATTGGCGAAACTCTCTCATTCCCAGTATAAGTGCTTTGATTTTCTTAATCATTCGATTAAACCTCTTTTACATGATCGTAAGTGGGTTCGCGAAGCCGTTCGGCTTCCGCATAATCGCCAGCATCTTCCGCCATGCGGGCCAGTGCTTGCAGAGCCATATCGTCAGACATTTGCTTTCTCCCGTTGTTTTAGTGTGAAGCTAGTATAGGCTATGCTAGCTGAACGATTGCTGAATAAATCAGCCCACTTGCGTTGCCCAAGTCATGCAAATGGACGTACCATCCTCCAACTCCATGAATCCATTGTCAAAATCTACATCACATGCTTCCACTCCATAATCGGAGCATTCCTTTGCAAACAATGCTTCCAGCCCTTCAGCATCACGGCAGACGGTGGCAGAATCCACCACGTTGTTTTTGATCACTACCAGAATCGGTGTCATAATTTTTCTCCGTTGGGGTTCAGCATGGATACTATTACGGCTTCGCCGAATCCATGAAGTGGATTATCACCTATCCATGCTGAACGGTTGCTGAATGGATTAGACCGCTTCGCACATTTTTAGCTTGCGGAAACCTTGCCTAAGCATGTAGCCATCCGACTCAAATATCGCTTTCGCGCTAAACATGACGTGAGTCTTATCATTGTACCACACTTCAACTTCCACCGGCTCAGGTTTGATGCGATAATTTTCGGGATGGCCAGTGAACAATGGGTCTTGTTTGTCTTTCCAGAAATCCACACCATCGCAAAAATAGCGCATCTGGATGGTCTTGCCTTGTGCAAAGGCTTTTACCATTTCGATATTTTCAAGGATCTTTTTCGCGGTGTTTCGGTCCATGACTTTCTCCGTTGATGTTCAGCATGGATAGTATTATCACCTATCCATGCTGAACGGTTGCTGAATCAATCCTCTTCGATTACATCTTCGACTTTGCCAAGGATATGCGTTGCGGCTTTCTGCGCACGACTGGCAGCGGTTGCGAACATGGTAGGATCATTCTTCAATGCAGCGTGCCAGTGTGCCAGATAGCCCGCTGCACTCTCTAGCGTGCGGTTGTTGCTGATCCCGCAAGTATCACACAGGTAGACACTGGTAAGCTCTGCAACCAATTCTTCCAGCGAATAATCATGGGAACCAAACTTGATGGGGTCCATGATCTCTTTGCGGTTCAGGCGAGTCAGGTGCCCCGTACTGTGCGCCATTTCATGAAACAGTGTGGCGTAGTAATTCTCTACCGTGTCAAACGCATCCAGCGCGGGCATGCTGATCTTATCAATGGTCGGGCTGTAGCATGCCCGGTCCCCACCGAAACGGATTTCAGGCGCATTCTGGTAGCCGTCCACGATGCTCTGCGGTGCTGGCAAAGTATCGGGAACATTCACGGTGCCATCGTTCACGCCCTTGACAATGATTCCGTCAACCTGATCCAGATTGTAAACGAGGAAGAATCGGAACATCGGGTGAGAGTTTTCCAGATCGCCAGTCACCTGATTTTCACGCTGCAACATTTTGTAGAAGTATGCGCAAGTACCATTCTTGCGCTGATCCTCTTTGATCGTACCGTTACGGGCTTTGATCATGTTGAACGTCATCCAGACGTTCGACCAACCATTCATGCTTGCAGTCATGGACAGCATGAACTGATTGATACCATTGTAATACGTGCCCTTGCCGATCATATCAATGCTACGCTGCTTGCCAGCGCCAACTTTCCAAGGACGCTTCCAAGGAGCAACACCATTCTTGATCATTTCCAACACTTTGTCAGTCACAATCTGGTGAACCTTGCTCATGGCGTTTGCTCCGTTGCTTTAGTGTGTGGCCATTATGGGCTTTCTTAACTGAATAGATAATGAACAGATTGTAAATTGATTCGTTACATTGTATTCAGGAATGGTTCAGCATTCGTTCAGGAAACGAGTAGCTAGGACCACCCCAGTCTACACAATAAGAGGGGTATAGTAATGAATGGGGGTCGCTTGTCGGAGTTACATATACCGAACAGGGCGATCCCCATTCAGCTATTGTTCAGGATAGTTATGATAAAATGGGTGCGTGGTCGGGGATAGTGGGATATGAAAAAGCGCCCCGAAGGGCGCTTTGTTAAATCTTGTAAATGCCAGTATACCAACTTGTGCAGGGTTCGGCATAATATCCGATTTTCTCCAGAGCAGCATTCATCTTGTCAATCATGCTGTAACATTCGTAGTCATAATTGAAGTAAGGAGCGGCTGCGCCACCATCATGCACTACGACCAAGACAGCATTGGTACCATACTCCTCACCCCTCTTCTTCCATTCCTTACCGCTCATCGGCTCCGGTCCACCACCCCATTGTGAGGCTGGCTTTCCGATAACATGTTCCATCGCCCTCAGAATCTTGACTTTGCTCATGGACTGTCTCCGTGGTTGGTATGGAAGGACTATACTCTTATTATCTAACATGGTCAAGAGGGAGAGTGTGAAAGATTACACTCTCCCTCTTTTTACTGTTAGACGTTTGCAACCTTCAGCAGAGCGGCCAGCTTGTTCGGGTCACGAATGGCGTTGATGACATCCGACACATTCACGATGTAACGATTGCTGGGGACCGCACCACAGACATCCGACACGATGGAGCGCATCTTTGCGACACGGTTCAGTTCACGCTGATGGTTGTTCGCCTGAGTGGCAGTTGCGAACTTGTAACCATTCGACGTGTAGAAGAGCGGGGAACGATCCAACTGACGAACACCAGCGACGAGCTTTGCCATTTGTCTATCTCCTAGTAAGTTTGGGTTAGTCGGAGGCAACTTGCCGCCGATGGAAGAACTATACCTATGTACAATAATTCTTGCAACAACTTTTTTGCGCCAAAATGTAACGGGATCAATTGGATTTATCCGACAAACGGTAGTTCCCATAGGTTAGCTTATAATATAAAATATGGTGGCGGTTGGGGATATCGCGTTCCGCGATTCAGGATAGCTGATAGTGGGACGGACAAAAAAGAAGCGCCCCCGGAGGGCGCTTCTGCTATCATTTCGAGGATAGCTTCATCTTCTTGGCGACGTGGGCGACCAATTGTTCTTCCGTTTCACCATCCTTCACCCACTGAAGGAAGATGCGGGCACAAGCCTCGTCATGCTTACCGAAAACGAAGCGTTCCTTCATCATTGCCACCAAGCGTTCCATTCGACGCTCTTTGCGAACCTTGAACAACTTGTGCACCAATTCAAGGCGAAGATTCTCATACTTGGCGGAATGATTTCGCCACTTCACGTTCACAGGGCAGGGCATTTTCGGCACAGAAGGGCATGCGGTCCGAAACTTGTCGAAACGGGTTCGGTCATTTTCGGCGTTCACACGCTTACGCTTTACGAAGCGATCCCTACGTTCGGCGTGCCACTTTTCCCGCGTGATGGTGCGATCCATCATTTCGGCGTTTGGAGTGAAAGAGAAGTACATTTGCTTGTCTCCGTGCTGTCGATGGAGTAACTATACTCCCATCGGATGTCGTCGTCAATAGGTTTATAAAGAAATTTTTGTTGTTTTTTCGCAACAGTCGCATAAGGTTCGACAGATCTCCCCGACCACGCATCCATTTTAGCAGGTATTATATAAATTGTCATGTTGTATTTTTACCACAGTCAGTTTGCGTTCATCTTAGTGTGCTAGTCTTAGTAGACTTGGAAAATTCCTGACAAACGGTCAGAAAACTCCAATTTGTTCAGCAACCATTCAGGTTCATTATGGTATACTGTTAGGTTGAACAGTCAAACCCGGAGGATTACCCCTCCGGGTTTGTGTATCATTTGATTTTAGACTAACTTCAGTGCCCACTGATAAGAATCTTCTTGCCAGTGAATATCTTCCTTAGTAATTAAACATGCGCTACCTGAGAATTCGTCCGGGCGCATCTTGGAGCATGTATTGGCCCATGTGATTAGGATGGCAGTGTTATTGTGGAAATTGCCATCAATAGCGCCAAGAATCAACAACTTTTGTAGGATGAAGGTAACAACTTCAAGATTTGCACCTTCTTCCGCATATACCCAAAGCTCGCCGTTATTGTGTTCCCACCCATCAATACCACCATAATCACTGATGATATTGTCATAAATCCAACGAATTTCTTCGTTGTTAAACAATTCATTTGATGGTAGCTGTTTGGTATCGTTCGAATCCAGATCAATCAAATCATAATCAATCTGGTCAAAGAATTCAGAAACACTTTCCACCAGTTCAGGCTTCAAAACCTTAACCGCAATGCTAAATTGAGTATAATTGTTAGCCATATAATATAATCCTCATTGGTGTGGTGAAAATACAACACCATTGTTGCGAAAATACAACAATGGTGTATGAAAATAAAATTACGATTTTGGAATCGTCTCAAACAAGACAGTTTTGCCAGCCTTGGTTTTGAGTTCCAAACGACCTTCATCGTCCAACTTGCGCTGTGCGGTCATGGCCTTGATGGTAGCGGTTTGTGTGATACCCCCACCAGTGAGAGCCAGAATGAAGTTCGCAGTCTCCATTTCGGTTGCAATCAGAACTTTACCATCAAATGTGATTTTGTAGTTGCGGTTCATGGTTTGCTCCCTTTGTGTGAGACTACTATATCGGCTTTGCCGATTCATGTGAAACATGATAGCATAATTAGCTGAACGCTAGCTGAATGCTTTATCGTCCAATTCCATGAGATCATCCATCGCTTCGTTAAAATTCTGGATATGAGTCAATGCAGTGTCCATTGCATTCTGCCGAAGTTCATCTGGAGTCATTTTAACACCATCATGATAAATTGTGCGGTACAATCCTGTACCATTAGTTGCACTGTGCATCCAATAGTTTGCGTATAGTTCACACTGTTTCATGCGTGCGATCAAATGTTCTTTGACTTTTTTATCGTGGCTCATTATAACTCCAATCACCGCTATGTTATTGAATTTGAACGGTTTTTGTGTGCTTCACCGAAAAGCCCTGATTCCAAGGATGATCGTAAGTTATGATTTCCCTACGCGCTTGCCATGGACCGGATGCTCAGTAACACCATGTTCTTGAATTTGTGCGTCCGAGCCTCGTTAGACGCTTACCCGTGGGCACTTACATTGTCATGGGGATCGAACCCATACGCGATACAGACACGCGCGCTTACCCTTTGCTGACAATCTAAGTTACGGTATGCTTCCTCATCTGTTGAAACCATTCTACCACTTACTACCTGAACAGTTGCTGAATTATTCTTCCTCACCACCATCATCCATGAAGAAAAATTCCATATCAGTACCATGCTCATCGCATGCAGTTTGACATTCATCATCAGTTATTACATTCATTGAGACAAGATCGGTTTTCAATGACCAACCACCATCAAGACATTCTTGCAGAACTTCCATCAGATTCATATCGTTGAAGAGTTGTTCATCCTCAACGGGAAGCAGAACATCAACCAAAATTTGTGCACGCTTCAACTTGATTTCCATCGCTGTCTCCTCATTTGTTGAAACCATTCTATCACTGTGAAGCTGAACCGTTACTGAACAACTATGGAATATAAACGGCTACCATATCATCAAGTTCAATGTCAAGATATTCGTCACGCTCAGGCTCGAAATTGATCTCAAGAGCATCAAGGATACATTTCAGGTCATCATCAATCTCACAGCCTTCTGAATAGCTTGCGGCACAATTTTGCAATGCTTCACGTTCGGTGGCAAATTTATGCAAATCTGTTCCGAAACGATGACTGTGTGTGACAAGGTAAGTTTTGAGCATTATCGGTCCCCTGCAATATAGCGATCAGAGTATTCCAACGAACCTTCATCGTCATATTCTTCATCATATTCTTCCGTAGAATCAAACTGGGATGCACTTGCATAGGCATCATCCAAGTCATTGATTTCCTTCATGAATCGGATATAATCAGGATGATTCTGCGGAAGGTTTGCGATATCACTGTAGGTCAAACGGCTCATGTTGGGATTCCTAGAAAGTTTAGACGTTTTTCGATATTGTTATATTTCGTGATGTAACGCTTTGCTGCACCAATGGTATTGAATTTTCGCCAATTACCAAATGTACCATGGCGGGCATGTACTTCACCATTCTCATACACGTTGATTGTACCACCATTGTACGCTATTCGCCCCATCAATGTTGACTCTACGAATAACATTCCCATGATGTTCTCCAGTTGTTAAGGATATGATACTACACAATAGCTGAACCGTAGCTTAACGGTTCTCTTTTCGGAACCTTTTGAGACAATTCAGATAGCCATTGATATTTCCGCTACCAATGGGGTTCTGACTATGCACATAAAAATCTGGAATGTCAACATCACAATCCATGCAGATTTCAACAAGCCACTTGGCACAATCATAACCATCCTTACCTTCACCTAGATCATGGTCAAAGGAAATGAAAGATGGTAATCCATAGATGGTAATACATCTGAGGAACTCGGCATAATTGCGGACAATGATCCAAAGTTCACCATCTTCAGGCGGGAATCGCTCATCATCAAGGAACAGTTTGTAGCTCATAGTTATCTCTCAGTAGTGGGGCATGGATAAGATAATACCTATCCATGCCCTGTGTGTCAACTACTTTGTGAGAATACCAGCCTTGAAAGCCTTGCTGATATAGACCAGACACGACGGAACCGGAATGTCAAGTGCCTGATACATCTGAATTGCAAGAGCACTGCGGTCATTGGTACCAGTGATGTTATTGGTATTGAACCAGTTAACACACTTTTCGTATGCGGTCAACTTGCCAGTAGCAGCGTATGCCTGACGACCACGGCGACCACTGGAAGCCTTGGGAGCGACCACAACCGGTTCGGCTTCCGGTTCCACCGTCACTTCAGGCTCCGCAGCAACTTCAGGTTCAGATGCAGTCTCGACCACGACAGGTTCATCATTCGCGGTTGCTTCGATCACGGGTTCCACACTGGCAGGCTCCGCAGCGACTTCGACAGTGGTCACGGTGACCGGAGCGGGTGCAGTAGTATTCTGGATGTAGGTACGATACTGTTCGACCTTGGGACCGATGACAGCGGCGACATCGTCAACTTCCTCAAAGATGGCAACAGCGACCATCTGGGCAGCACGGAGGGCAATGCGATCATCCGCATCATCGAAACCAAAGAACTTGGCAAATTCATGCGCCACATTGGTATTCTGGCGAAGGAATGCGGTTGCGGCAGACTTACTTTCGGTGGGGATGTTGAATTGAGACAACTGGGCTTCGTTCATATTGATAACTCCTAGTGGGTGAGATCGGTAGTGGTCGTCACCACCGTGAAGCAATCATAGTCCTACGTTGCAAAAGATGCAAGACCTTTTTTGTAACAGAATCGTTAAGATTGTCTGAACAGTTATAAACAAAGACTTGACTGTCAATACGTCTGGATGTATAGTTACATCACACTGAAACGGAGGACATGATGAAAACTTACAAATTCTATAATGATCCCGGCCATGGCTGGCTTGCTGTCAAGCGCAAAGAGCTGATCGAACTTGGTGTTATTGGTCAAATTTCCCGCTACTCTTACCAGCGTGGTGGTACAGTGTACCTTGAAGAGGATGGGGACGCATCGCGATTCATCAACGCATACGTGGCAAAGGGATTGTGCGCAACTGTAAAAGATTTCCCATATGAATCAAAGTATTCTGAGAAAAATTCCCCGATTCGTTCTTACGATAGTTTCAAAGTGTAAAAGAATGGGCCAGCAATGGCCCATTCATCTATTGTTCAGGAATGATGTGTTAAAATGGGATGGAGGTCGGGAGAGGTAGTAAGAAGCGCGATTAATTGCGCTGTTCGTTTTCGTATGTATCGGTCAACCCTTCGACCTTCCAATATGCGTCGATTTCCTTCTGAGTGGCTTGCTCTGCTTCATATTCTGCTGCATACTCATCATCGAAACTCACCCTGATAATCTTCTGATTCTCACCGGTGATAAGTGCGAAACAATTCTGCAATGCCCTCACAGTAAGTTTGCGATGATCCTCATCATCCAGATCAAGATCAGCAATCTGATAGCACTGGTCAGCAATACCGACACTTGGGTCGCCCTTGACACAAACGATTGCGGTAGTCATGTTAGTAGCCTCCAGTGAGTGTGATCTTCATTGTATTCGTATTCGCGGAGAATGTCAAGCCGCGAATCACTAACCCTTTGATTGTATTCAGGAATTCTTCAAAATCGGTACATTCGATGGTCATCATCTTGGTCCCCTTGTTGAGGGATCAATTATACCATCATAATCTGAATGGTAGCTTAACTAGGAATGATTTCTATGCGATTCCATCGCCAATAATACGGAAACCTTTCATTAAATTCGCGTTCACAATCTATGATTGCCATACCCTGAAACAACCTTCGACGACCAGACTCGCGCGTACCCATTCCAAGCGCTTCACGCACATAATCTGGCAAGTTTGTGGGATCATACATGCGCCCAGCCCATTTTACATTGTGAATGACTGGACCGATAATAGTAGGGGTGAATTTGAAATACCAGACTTGTTTGCGCATGATGGTATCCTATTATGTTATATGGTGGGAGAGGTGGGATTCGAACCCACGATGAACAGATTTTTTAATACTCTCGAAAAAGTGTTAAAAAAGTCTGCTGCCTTACCGCTTGGCCACTCTCCCAGTGTGTAGCCACTATAGCAGATGCTATAGTGGCTTGCAACAACTATTTATGCCACCTTACTCTTGCCAGTGAAATGATGCTTGGAAATGCGACCCTTGGTGCTGGCGAGGATACGTTGCTGACCATTCGTCACCTTATTGTGCATCACATCACTCAGCCAGACAACTGTACCACAACTTGCAACATATTCATAGCGATTTCGCTGGCGAAGCTTAACCGGAGTCATACCAGTTTCAGCAGCATTGAAGCATCGTTCACCAGTGCAACCGAGCGACACCGCTACACGTTTCCAATTCTTGCCATGGCCACGATCCCAACCGAAGTGTGCACAGATGATATGCGCGATTTCATGGGGGATGGTATTGTTACAGATGTAGTCAGGATTTTGACGCGCAAGGGTAAGATTCACCTTGATATGCAAACAGCCACGTGCTTGACCGGCGATCCCACCCATGTTTGGCACAATCTCAAACACCACGCGATGACGGTTTGCAGTGAATGCGGGGTAAAGACGGCAAGCATTGTCCATGTGACGATTGAAAGCAGCGCGCAGATCAGATTCGATGGTCATCGCGTTTGTCCTTGGTTGGTATGAATGATTATACACCAGTTACCTGAACAGTAGCTGAATCGATCCTCACACTACTTTACCATCTAGAACATCAAGACCATTGCAGATATCATCGAAAATATCCATCAATTCCGTGTCCTCTTCTTCATTCAAACGCTGGCGCAGTGTATCACGGGCGCGCTCAAACCATTGGACCGCGGTCAACGGTTGTGGGACAATGGGGGCAAAAGCATCATCATACACCCCTTTCGTGTACGTCAGGAATTTCAAAATTTCCTTCTTCTTGGTAAAACGTGCATCAATATTGTTTGTATCTTTGATTGCCACCAATGATACATCAAACCAACCATCATTACACGCCTGAATCAGTTTCATTTGAGCAAAACTGTGAACACTAATCCGCTTGACAAGATGATCATTTTCATCACCATCATTGACGATTCCATAATGCTTTGCGTTGGGGGAGATTTGAAGATTCATGCCGATTCCTTGATTTGATGCTATGATAACACAATTAGCTGAACGGTTGCTGAATCAATAACGATCATCGTATGCAGCGTGAGCGCCAAGCATCGGGATACGAAACTGAGGCATCGTAACATTACAACCAAATTCATTCAAACGACGGACAACACCCTGAATGCGTTCGATTTTACGTTGAATGCGATAGAGAGAACCGGGACCAGCGTCACCGAATAGAGCACACTCACTACCAAACTCGCTGATGCCTTCACCGATACCTTCGATGCAGGATTCCAGAGCGGGCATATCATAAGGATCATCGCCGCAGTTGAGCCAATATGCAATGAATTCTTCACGAGTCATGGGCTTGGTATAATCATTACGCAGTTCTTCCAAGGCGTTCATGTTGAAGAGATGTTGTGCATTCATTTCTTGTCTCCCTGTGTATGTATTGTATTCTACATCAGTTTTAAAACAACGCAAGAACTATTTTTGTTGTATTTCTACCACACTGTTGTTTTTTCGCAACATTGGCCAAACCGGAGAACTATCTCCCCGACCACGCACCCATTTTACCTTATAATGTTATATCCGTCAAGCGTTTTTTCACTTATTTACGATGCCGTTAATTTTTTATTCAGCTTCAGGCTGCCATGCTGAACCCTCACCAGATTGTAAATTCTTTTAAATCTTTATAAAAAGGTAGAATCATTCAGCATCTGTTCAGGTTCGATCAGCTATAATAGGAGCTGTCACGGTTGACTATGCCCAGAAAATCCTGAACAGGTCGTTCAGGATCGGTTCAGGTTGCGATATCATAACCGATTGAATTTGTTATACTTTTTGTAACAAATCACATAGATTTCGAAGTTTTTCGATTTCTCTTGCAATTTCCGCTTCCTTGGTGCTGATTGTTTCAACGAGCTTTTGTTGAAAGCCAGCGATACCAGTATCAGTTAATACAGAGTCTGAAAGTAATCTCAACGTTTTAGATTTTTCATCAAAATCCAATCGCATTGGTCGCTGGATACCATCTTGGTTGATCGTGTTAACTGTAAGCCAATGACCCTTAGCAAATACCTCTGTGGGGAACACTTCGGTACTACCATAGAAAACCTTAACAAATCCTCGCAACGCCCCACGTTCTTCTGAGCATTCAAAAGAGATCAGATCAATCTTAGGTACGGATGTTGATCTATCATAAGCATAAAGCTTCCCCGGAACGATGTCAACCAAATTCAATTGCTTATAATTAAGCTTCGCCTGTTTCTTGTCATATGGCTTCATGTTTGGACACTCACTTATGATATCAGATGAATCATTGGTGTGGACTATTAGTGTGGTATTTTCGCAACGATGTGTTGTTTTTATACGACAGAATAGATTTACGTTTTTGTTTTACGTTTTTGAAAGTTAGCTATTCCTAGCTTTCCTCAATAGATTTGCAAGTTCAGCAAACAATTCTTCCTGCTTGGTTGGGTCAGAGATATACTCAGTTGAAATATTCCAAGCCAATCGTGCCAGTGGATCGTTTGCAGCGAACTTTTCTCGTACCATTGCATTGGTAGTGCGTTGCAGTTCATTACGTTCGTTATATGGTCCAGCATCTTTATTATCGTACATTTTTGATACCTCCGTAGACTAAGTTATTGGCATTATCTGTTAAATCTTCTTCGTGAAAATTGATGAAGTCTTCTGCTAAAGCCTTTAGCGCCTTTGCAGCCTCTACTCTGAATGGAACACATTCATTCCTAATGGCGAAACCCAGTGTATCAAATGTCATTGTATATTCAGTGACACCATTATGAAAAACTACTAATAGTTTATCAGCGGATTCTACTCGGATAAACTTATGGATTCTCTGGGCTTTCACTGTAGTCCTCATTTTGATGAGAGAATTATATCGCTATGATCATGAACCAGAGCTTAATCACCATGATGTGCGATGATGGGCTGTTTGTCCATAAATCTTTTAATTTCTTGGAATGAGAATGGTCTATACTCTGCTTTGCCCGTTACCCATGTAGAGTCAACACCAACATCTACGCTCTTACCATAAGGTTCTAATCCATTATGCACATGACCAAAACATGCTATTGATCCATGGTGACATTTGTTCCACTGACGCATGGGATAGTGGAATAATACCACAAATTGGTTGTCTATGTAAAGCTCATCATAATCTTTGCTGAACTCGCGCACAGACTCTTCCAACCCTTCCTTAGAACCAGCTTTCCATACAGCAATGTTGCCAGCAGGGAAACCACATAGCTTTGCAAAGTGAACACCTTGCTGATCTGGTACTTGAACTGCAATAGTCCATTCATCATTCAACTTGGAAATGATCTTGCGTAGATCATCCACCTTATTCTTGGAGTGACGTTCGTCACCATCTGTGATAACATTAAGAAGATATGCATGACTCTCAGTCTTCTTGTTCTTTACTTGTACTGTCAATCCATCAAGCATAGTCTTCATTGCAGCATCAATCAATGCTGTACCACCATCTGCACGGAACGTTACATTATTGAGTGAAACTTCTTCAACTGGTCGATCAATAAACAACGTTGACACTTCATGGTTAAATGTATATAATGAAACTAATGTCTCTTGACCACTTCCAGCAGACACTGCCTTCATGGCATCCAAGCCAGCTTGCAACACATTCTTTGCATGTGAAATTACATTATTATGTGCCATTGATCCAGACACATCTAGTGCATAAATTACGTGATTATAAATTTTCTTGGCCATTTTTATATCCTCTTGATAAAATTCTTATAAGCCTGTCGTCTAGTCGATTCATTTTATTATACAATATATCAATCTGAGAATCGACTAGTTCAGAGTGTTGTACATTTCCTTCCAAATGATATTTGTCAGAAACATCAATTAAGTGATTGATTCTATTCATAATTTCTTGAGATCTTTCCTCAAGCCAATCACAAATGGAAATAGTTTTAGGCATTGTACGCCTCAATCAACTCAAGGATCATTTCAACCATCGTGAGTTCCTTAAATGAATGCGCCAAGTCTTCTTTTAGAATCTGCTGCTTGGAGACAGTAATGCTATCAAACTTAGCAGGATCAAGTGAGAGAGTCTTCAAACCTACTGACTTACCATTCAGTTGGGATTCGATAAGATTGCCCATAAGTACGTCTGCTCCAGAATTAGGAGCCTTCTTACGTTGACCGGGGAAAATCTCTTTACGAGAGATTTCAAGATACATCAACATAATAGTATTTGCAATGGGGTAACCGTTGAAGAGTTTAGGAATCTTGATTCCGTCAACCTTATCACCTTCAAGATTGACCTTGACACCCTGACACACTGTAATATAATTACGGTCATGGCCTTCACGCAATGCATCACTGCGATCACCAGAGAGTGTCTTGTTCATGGAGTCAATGAGCTTCTGTTTTCGCTCATTAAAGATGCGTCGTTGATTGGCTTCATCAAGTGCTGCCAACTTTGGTTCCTTGTCTAGGAACGGTTTAACATCTGCGAAAGAGATGGTATCTAGTGCTGCAATCTTTCGCTTATACAATGCTGAAACAGAAATACGTGTAATAATTTGTAAATCAACCTTGGGGGAGATTTCCCATCCAGATTCTGGAATATAACCATGCACCGTACCGATACCACCTTTGTTAAGTTGTTTCAGTACATCAAGCACCTTTGCCTGATCATTGGAACACCAGAACTGTTCACCACTTTCAGCCTTGTAAAGAATATTGTTCATTAGATTCGCCTTGTTTATGTTCGATCATTGGGACAACTTCTATGAAGTCATCTGTATCCAGAATTAATTTATATCTGCCAGTTGGCAATGGAACCATTGTACCAGAGTCCCCAACAGAAAAAAAGGGGCAAATTTGGTTCAGTTCAGCTAGTTGGAGATATATTAACTGGCCGTCATCTTCTTTACGAAGCAATGCACGTTGAGATTTCAGAAATTTACAAAGATAGGTGACTCTCATTTCCTGAGAGCGTTCCTGATCTGTTGGCTAGACTCATTGAGACCATTGATGGCAGCATCCAACCTAGCTTTCAATACTCGACTACGCCATTCCATGATCACACAGAAAACAAGAAACAACACAATGTAAATGATTTTACCAGCAGTAGAGTCAAGAAAAGCTTCCATGGTCATCTCCCTAGTGAGTACATATCATTACACAGATCTTGCGTTGTGTCAACAGTTGACATGCACTTATTTATATTGTATGCTTCATCACAACATGGCAACCGGACAGAACAATGAACCCGCCCGCGTACAAGACTAAGATGCTACCACACATTGCGCCACCCACAAGTTTGCTGTATGCTTACCAGAATGCACGATGCTTCTATTGTAATAAGTATATTGAATACTTTGCGCATCATGGTGGACACAAGAATGATAAGGGATACACCATCGATCATCTGTTCCCACGCTCAAAAGGTTTCCGCAAGGCTGGCAACAGTGTTTTGTCATGTAGACGTTGCAACGAGATCAAGGGAAACCGTTTGCCTACTATGAAAGAAATTGCCAAAGCATTTGAGTTGTATAGACTTATGAACCGTACATTCATCTTGGAGACATCCTAATGTTGGAACTTGCAGAAGCGCATGGAATTGTTGTATACTTTAAACCTTGTTTCCTTAACCAAGACGAGGCCGCTGAACTTCGCAAGAATCTGAAAGAAGATCTTGAGGCACTTGACAAAGAAGATTGCATCAAGTATATTAATACCAACTCAACTACTGGACAACTTTCGTGAAAACCTTCGGCGACTACTTCTCAGATTTCTTCTCCATCATTGAAGCAATCTTCATGGTCATTTATATTACATTCAAGTCGTTGCTGTTTGGTGTAGCAGCATTCGCCTTTATCATGTTTGGTGTTGGTGTTTGCTTTCTCGCATTCTTTGCGATAGCATTCTTCATCAAGGCAGTGTTCGGATTGTTTTAACTAACTATAAAGGAAAATACCATGTTTGAAGAACTATTGAAGCAAGCAAACGGATTTTTTGATGCGGCCATTGAAGGACCACTGGCTGATAATATTGCGAAGTTTTCGCGACAGCAGCATGAAGCTTTTTTGCGCCAAGGTTTTACAATAGATCAATCTATCCAATTTGTGGCTGCGATCCTCGGTAAAAAGGCTTGACGCGCAAGCATAAATAAGCTAGAATTTGAAAATATGTGGTCCTGTAGCTTAAGCGGATAAAGCACTGGGAGTAGTTCCAGAGATGGAGGTTCGACGTCCTTCTGGGTCCACCAAATAATACGGGCATGTACCGGCAGAGTCTTCTAAGCTCTAGTACCGTAACGGAGTAGATGGGGGTTCGAATCCCTCCATGCCCGCAAGACTATATAATAGGAAAGTAAAAATGGAAACCGTAAAGTTAGTTCTATCTGCAATTGCAATTATGATCTTCCTCGTACCATTCTGGTGGACTCTTGTAATCTAAGGACTTGACATGAACGATGACATAGAATACAATAATACTTTCAGAACAGTAATCTTCTTTGTCATCTTAGGAATGATCATTCTATGAATGAAAGTGCATACTATCCTCCTCCAGAGTTCAGGAAAGGTGAAGAAGTGTACCAAAGAACCACTGGCGATGTATATTTTGTTAAGAGTGTAGAAAGGCTTGTAGGTTGCATGAAGTATGCGTATAATCTTGTCCATTGTGCTGACTTGGATGGTAACACCAAGTCGTTCAGAGAGTGGGAATTGGGTAGTAACCAACCTGCATAAATAAATGTTAATGCGCTGGTAGCCCAATTGGCAGGAGGCAACAGGTTTAGATTCTGTACAGTGTGGGTTCAAATCCCACCTAGCGCACCAAAATTTAACAATTTACAGTGATATTGTGAACAAAGAACAAATAATTACAATATTCACAGTATCATGCTTGACAACGATCTTTGTTTCACCTATACTGTTTGCAACTAACGTCATAGTGTTTTTCATTGTTCTGGTATGTTATCTATATACATTGAGCGATGATGAATTTGATGATGTTGACAAAGACTAAATAGATTGGTATTATTTGAATTTGTGGTCGAAAGTTTTAGGATTATCTATTTCAAAGAAAAAACTCCTTTAACGATAAACTTATCACAATAATTTATATAGCGGTAGTTTAACCGGCAAAAACGCCATTTTTTCAAATTGGAAGACTGCGAGTTCGAATCTCGTCCGCTATACCAGAATTTGTAACGAATATGTGCTGGTAGTCCAACTGGTAGGAGACAACAGACTTAAAATCTGTACAGTGAGGGTCCGAATCCCTCTCAGCGCACCAAAATTTAGTTGTTGACAAACACTAAATAGTACTGTAGAATTTAAGATGTAAGAGGGTTGTTAGACCGTTAAGGATACGGGTCTGCCTGTAAAGCAGAAGTCTGCAATATGACCACGATGGTTCGATACCATCACAGCCCACCATAATGGAACTTTAACATAAAGGCTATGTGACTGTGTGAAGTACAGAGAAACTTGGTTCGATTCCAAGAAGTTCCACCAAAGTTAAAATTGTAAGCCGAACGAAAATAGGTTATCACTACGAGTAGCAGGTTGAGGTTGAACCTAAAAGTGTCTGATACTAACATGCAACAAAGTATCATGTGTCCACACAAGAATATGGACCGCAACCAACAGGACTTAATTGATTCTGTGTCAATGGCGAAACATTGGCGTCCTATTTTCTTTACCTTGCTTATGATGCAGTTGACAGATGAAAAGTAGTAGAGTATAGTACACAACATGCAGTAACGGGAATCACTGATGAGTCTCCCCGTAAAAGAGACGAAACACCGTAAGGTGTCTGGTTTAGCACTCCGAGGAAGAAATGAATCGGTGATCGGAAAGAGTATCGCAAGGTGCTCAAAGGTTGACAGCCTCCCTAGTCAGCCACCAGAAATGGCCCATCTAAACAATGGCACAATACACTACCAGAAATGGTAGGACGAGGATGAAAACTCGTATAAGTTTTACAACATGGTGAGACAATAGCTGGCGAGGCCAACGGTGTAGCTTCAGCTAAGAATCCGCAAGATTCTATCACACGCAAACATGTCTAGAACAGATGTTGAATGCCAAGGTATGAGGTTTGAGTCTTAGCGGACGAGGGCGCATACAAAGGGTATAAGGTTGTGGGACTAGCCTTCATCGGTTAGACACACAAAGGTATACACTAGTACGAGTAATCTTAGCGGATGAAAGGACGTGTGTGGTATTCCGTATAATAAAGTTATATGGAGTCACGGTGACACGCATCTTAGGAGGTTAGACTTTATCTATTGGTTAGATGTTTTGCCTTATACAAAACGCAGTGGTTCGATTCCACACTAAAACGCAAAGTTGTCACCGACTGTAACTGAAAGTAGCGTAATACTCAACACTTCGGTGAATTGAGTCAACGTAAAGCTCGCAAGGCGATATGTTGTTCAAGGAAAGTTGCACGTAAGGGGTAGCACCCTGCACTGCTCGCAAAGTAGGCGGTAGACAGAACTTGGAATAGGTTATAGTGACACTAGAATTGCCTCTAGTATAAAAAGGCCGCTATGGTTGATACTTCCTTGAGGAAGTGGATAAAAGTGGAACCTGTCGATTAAGCACCGATTGGATAATCACTTGAAAGGCAACCAACGATATGCTATAATCTCAGGCATTCAAGATTTAGAATTTTTCATGTTGTGTAAGATAGATGTTTCCTTTTAAACGCATCCTTCTCTTCTGGTTTACTCTTACACAACATTAAGAATTTTTAGATTTGTAATATCTCTAAATATAAAAATCACAGGGATTAATGTAGTCTGGTAACATCCGAGACCTGGACTCTCGTATCGTAGGTTCAAATCCTACATCCCTGATAAAGATTTTGGCTCGTTAGCTTAGTGGGAAAGCGCCGCCCTTACAAGACGGATATTGAGTAGGTTCGATTCCTACACGCGCCACCAGAATTATTTAAGCATGTTTAGCCTAATAGCATCCAGCTCTATGAAGAAAGAAGGGTTAGTTCAAAATAAGTGGGCATTTTGGACGACATGCTTAATTAGATAAATAGATTTACAAGATATTTGGGGTATGGGACTGCATATGGTGGTCGCTGCACTTGCACTGCGGAATTCAGATCGGAGAGTTACCGATATACTCCACCAAAAATTTGACGCGCGGTACATTCAATTGGCAGAAGGCGAGACTCATAATCTCTGCGGATGGTTGGGTTCAAGTCCCCCCTGCGCTACCAAATTAGTTGTAAAATATTTCAGTGGGAGATGTATTGTAATGGTTTCGCATATTACTCTGTGACAGTAAAGGAGAGGTTTCGAATACCTCCATCTCCCCCAAATTGTAATGCCGCCTTGCCCGAGAGATTGAAGGGAGCACTTTTGTAAGGTGACGACGAAAGTCCATCGCAGGTTTGAATCCTGTGGGCGGCTCCAATTTTCGCAAATAATTAAAACTGTGGCAGGTAGCGTACCTTACGCCAAAAGTAAAAAAACGTATCCGGGAGTACAGTTCTCCTAGCAATTTGCGAAATTCTTTGATATGATGGCCGGGTAGCCTAGCGGTCTAGGGCGCAATCCTGATAAGATTGAGATCGGAGGTTCGAATCCTCCCCCAGCCACCAAAATTCCCTCTTGACAGGACATAAGTTCTGGTGTAATATAAATATACACTCTAACAACAGGAGAAAGAAATGTACACGAAGGTACTTCTTCGTTCCATTGTCATCATGTTGGCAATCACACAGATCGGTTTTATGATCTTGCTTTCAGATTTCAACCCTAAAATTACATTCCACCAGCAGAGTGTGGAATTACCAAAACCAAAGTTTTATTCAGCAGATGAAATTGAAGATCGGTTGCGTGTAGTTCACGCTGAAGCTGAAATTGTGGTCAAAGAAAACATTGTATACATCAATGAAAAAGAGTATAATTGTCTGGTCAAGAATATCTACTTTGAGGCTCGCAATCAGCCAAAGGTGGGTAAACAGGCAATTGCAGTCGTCACCCTAGAACGTGTTAAACGAAAAAACTATCCGCCTACTATCTGTGGAGTTGTCTCAGAACAACGTAAACGTGGTGTGTGCCAGTTTTCGTGGAAGTGTGATGGCAAGTCTGACAATCCCAATCTTGCCTCTAAAGAAGAACTAGCCGCTTGGAATCGTGCGCAAAAAGTTGCAGAAGATGCCTTGCTTGGTCGTGTCGATCCTGTTATAAAGGGGGCTACAATGTTCCACGCTGACTATGTGTCCCCAAAATGGGATTACAGTAAACTCAAGCGTCTGGCTAAGATTGGTGATCATATCTTTTATGAGGAAACGTAAATGACTATCAAAGTTGTAATGAGTACAAAATCCAATATTACCACATACATGAAAGACATTAATAAAACATATGGAGTAACTCGCGATTTCCAGATAATGGATGAGTCTGAGGTGGAAAATTATGTTAAAACAAAGTTGCAGTCTGGTCATCAGTGTGCTATATTTGGTCTGGAGCAGTTCGCATACAATGAATTGGTCCCTACTTTCACTAAACTAAATAATAACTAAAGTAAGGAAATAAAATGCAGAAACCAATTTTACGCAAGACCTATTGGCAGTTTTTCAACTCTGGAACTCGTTATCAGTTCGATCCATTCAAGTTGGTTCAGACTGTAGACGGTAATAGAATGACTAACGGTGAGGTCCATAAGAACCTTGTAAAGGAATGGAATCGCCCAGATGTCTACTTGATGAATGAACAAGGTGAATTGGTAACATAACCATGGAAGTCTGGGAAAAGATAAAGAACGATCTATTTTGGTTCACTGTCATCTATTTTTTCGTAGCAACACCAATTGTTAGTTGGGTTCAAGTAAAATATTTTCCTGACGATACGGATGGTCCAGATGAAATCAGTCATATGCAACCACATGTAGATGCTTTAACTGGTTGTCAGTACCTATCTGTTGCTGGTGGTGGAATTACACCAAGAATGGATGAGCACGGTAAGCAAATCTGCAATAAGAAGTAACTGTAATGAGCGCAAAGAAATCTCACGAATGGTATAATACTGGAATGAAGGGAATCCCTTGGGCAGTATGTGCTAAATGTGGGCTTATCCGATTCAACAACCCTAAGACTGATAAAAAAGTTAGACAAGCATGTCCGGGTTCTGAAGAAGACAAATAGTGGTTGACAGTCCCTGTTGAGTTGCGGTAAGATAAACTTACTTCAATTTAACAGGGACTTTCTTTTTATGGCTACCTTCTCCAAAGCCCTCCAGATCGCTGTAGAAGCGCATTTCAACAAAACTGACAAAGGTGGGCACTCCTATATTCTGCATCCTCTACGCATCGCTATGAGGCTTCGTACACACGATGAAGAACTAATGTCTATCGCTGTACTACATGATGTGGTAGAAGACTCTAATAGGACGTTCCAGAGCCTTCTTGATGATGGTTTTAACGAACGTGTGGTCAATGCGCTAATGCTACTGACTCACACTAAAGGTATTTCATACGAAAGATATATCGATATGATGTATAATAATATCGATGCATTGAAAGTTAAACGCGAAGACTTGCGCGATAACTCAGATATCACTAGACTTAAAGGTCTTACTGATAAAGATGTGGAACGAATGGTGAAATACCAAAGGGCATTTGTTAAAGTCGAACAATACATCAGGGAACTTGAAAATGATTGATCATTGTTTTATGACTGAGTATCATAAAGAGGCATGGGATGAGCAGAACTTCTTAAATAAGTATGCTAACAGTGGTTGGATATTGACAACTGTCATTCCATTGTCTCATAATGCAAATGGATATCCATTTTATGCTAAATATTATTTCTATCGTGTAACACAACCATAGGAGAATGAACAATGCATGAACAACGTGGTGATATCTTGGGCATTATGAACGTATCGCGTGAAGAAGTCTTTGCATCTTCTGCGAATTCTGTTATACTGATTCCTAAAGGTGAACGCACACCTTGTGGCGAAGTGTATTTCAGGAATGATAGGTTCGGCGTTCGCTTTGGTGATTATAAACCCTCTCCTATTAAAAAGGTGCTACAGTGATCAAGAACTCTCCAGTTGCGAAGAACATGAACAAATTCAACAAGTTCGCCGTGCATCGTGATCGCAAGGCGCAGTATTCACGTAAAGAAAAGCATAAGAAAACTCCAACCAATGAGTGAATGTGGTATATTGCACTGGCAGTCACCATATGCGTTTCCGCATGACGAGAATGGTTGTGTATTACCAGACACCCACGATGGTCCACATATGTTTATAGCTGAAAATGGTGAAAAGTGGGAATGGGAAACAGATTGGTCCTGTGAATGTGAACATTGTATGAATGTTGAAGGTGATTATTGTACAATATATTGGAAGAAGTTAGGTTGAGTGCTCTAGTGAGTTCTGGCTAAATATGGACTCACAACTTTAGGAGAAACAATCGTGAGAAATTTACTTAACAACTGGCAGGACGTTGCGATGCCCATTATCGCTCTCGCACTTGGTGGATTCATTATTACAGTAATGTTTAACGCAGTGTCACAGTTCTAAACAAAACTGTTACAAAAAACTTGTTGCCAGCATAGGATAGTTATGATATCTTATGCTGGCAATGTCATTTAGGAGATAGGAAATGCAAAACGGTTTCAGCTTCTCAGATGCGGTCAACTCTCTTGTAAAGAAAGTCAAGGCTAATGTTGGAGAGAAGGCTTCCAAGTTCTTTACAATGAAAACTAGCTATGAGGTCGCTGCGGAAAAGTATGCAGAAGATCAGCGTAAAATCTGCGAGGATGCTCAGGCTAAAAACAATCTGGACTCGGTTGTAGATGATAGCTTGCAGATTCAACGCAATCAGATCACTCGGATGCTCAAGTGTAAGTCATTGTTTTCTAACAAGTTTATTGAAACGATGATGGCACGGCAAGAGCGCGATGTTACAGTGATGGAAAATACTTATAAGGAAACTGGTCTACTTGCCGGGTTCATGTCCAAGGAAGGTTACGCGCTCGGTATTGAAGTCCACGCTGATTGGTACGAACAATATACAATCACGTTCGGTTATCTACATGATCGGGACGGTGATATGAAGCAAGTGTTGGGACCGATGACCTACGATGAAATTGTCGAGATTGGTTATCCAGCATGGTTTAACGAATTGATCGAAAGAGCTAGAGCATTCAGCATCAAGTGATACAAAAAAGGGGAAGCCACTGGCTTCCCCTTTTTCTTTAGTCTGTTACCAGACTAGCGTTTGATATGTAAGGTGACTCTACCAATCGTTTAACTTCGTTTGAGAAGCCCTCCACTAGCATCAGTCCAGTGATTGGGTAGAATGTACTCTCTAGGAGGTTTGCGTCCTTAAGCATGATCTGTGAAGCTTTAGCTCTATCACTATCGGTAGGTAGTCCCCTACGATCCATTACAAGCATTGCCTTAACGATTTCATTGGTGTGCATTGCATTGGTCAATTGTGAGTTAGTCATTGGTTATAATCCTTTAAATAATTGATTTACGTTTTTGGAAAGTTCGTTAATGTGCTTGAGATCATTCTTGAGTTTCTTGAATTCTTTCTCTTTCTTCCTTACTTCCTCCTCTCTACGTTCAAGGTCTTCCATCATGATGTTGAAATGTTCTATGTTATAGAACATCTCTCTAGATATTAGAAATATCTCTGTGTTTACCTTTGTGTCATGATATATGTGAGTGTTATAATTATAATTGTTAGATGGTTCTTTAACTACTTCAACATGTAGAAAATCACGAGTGATATCGTGAGCAATATCCAATCTGTTCATTTTTAGAATCTCTTCCAATGGTATTCCACTCATGGAAGAATATGTACATGATGAGGTGACCCTCTTTACATGATCGTGTACATTAAATTTAGTCATACACGTCTGAGAATCCATAATCAAAGATCAATGGTTTACCATCAACCAAACACCAATTGTGCGTCTCATATCCTTTATACCAATCAGTATTCACATCACAGATATCATATTTCATAGTAAGAGATTCGACTTTATCAATATGTCTCTTACGAATCTTCTGTAATGGTGTATTAATATTATCGATATCTGGGTACCTGCGGAACACAATGTACTTATTCTTTTCGTAAGCGATGACTTCCGCAAAATATTTGCGGTCTTTCTCTTCTATAGTTTTCCAAACTTCATATTCAGCATTAGATTGTTTGCGTCTAGTAGTCATGTAATTCTCCTTATACAATCTTGGAGAATCTACCTTGATAACAAAGTCCAAACCGAACAGATGCATCCTTGTACCACCTAAACTAGATGGTTTGTTCTTCTGTAATGACTGTCTTGTATGTTTGTGGCCATTCAGAATAATATAACGTTCACCGTTCTTCTTGCCAACTTCAATAGACAAACTATTGACGTCAGCCCAGTTCAAATTTACATCAAACCATTTTACCATGGTAACAGAATCCTTCAGTTGAAGTATAAAAGATATGTTTAATCCCAGCTATAGACAATGCAGGCATACAAGAGATGCATGGCCTACTGTTAGCAATACTACCATGCTTGTCTTGGCGGTACAAGAAGATTTCACAACCAGATAGATCGAAATCCTTAGACCTAATCAGTGCATCAATCTCCGCATGTATCTTGGCAAAAGGTGAGTAATAGTTGACCTTACGATCATTCCTAAATTGAATTGGGTGAGTCTTTAAACGATTGAAGCCTTCAGAGACTACATAGTTACCGGATACGATCACACAGCCCATGGGCTTCTCATGCTCGCTCTTCAACGCAATCAGCTTCGCTCTATTGTAGAAGCGAAGCTGACGAGTAGTAGGAATGATTAGATTGGTCATTTTATATGAGATTGGAGCAGGCGATGGGATTCGAACCCATCTTTATCACCGATTTGGAAGACCGGGGCACAGCCACTATACCACGCCTGCATTGATTTATGGTGGGGTAGGACGGATTCGAACCGTCAACCTAATCATTTTGAGTGATCCGCCTCTGCCAGTTGGGCTACAACCCCACATAATTACTTATTTATACTTCTTACGTAGAAGAAACTCTAATTCTATCATGTTTGTATGCCGTTCTGCAACAACTTTAGCAGGTTGACCAGCATAAATCAAACAACCACTTAATCGTTTTGTGACTAGAGACAAAGCTCCAACTGCTGCAAAGTCTTCTATTTCAACACCCGGCAAGATTACCGATCCAGAACCAATGATCACATGCTTACGTAAAATTACATAGCCACTCTTAACATTAGTATATTCTACAGGAACTGTTGGATTAGTCAAGAACTTTCCACTGTAATCATCACTCTTACTGTAAATCTTTACACCCTGTGACAATCCAGAGAAGTCTTCCATAATGATACCACAACCAGCAGCCAAGAAACAATAGCCACCAATATGAATATAGTCACCTAATGTTAATTCTCCAGCATGGGCAGAGATTGTTGTAAAACCATCAATTCTAACATTGTTGCCAATGGAAATATTCTCTTCTCCAATGATGGTACAATTCTTTGCAATTGAGACATTTTCACCAATATGCTTAAACCCCATTGTTTTAAGGTCATGAGAAAAGTAGTATCCGGGGTTAAATGGGTTTGTCATAGACGGTCACTTATATTTTGAATTAAATAATTGTCTGAATATGTCCTAGACTTTAGATGATTAACAGTGGCATCTGCCTCTTCTTTTGTAGCATATGAACATATGAAATCCTCTCCATCTTCCTGATATTCATAAACCCACCAGACTTTTTGGTTACTATATTCTTTTACTAAGTTATTGATTTCATTAGCAATTTCTACCAAACGGTATGGCATACCATATGTATTATAATGCTCTTCTTTGAGAGATTTTGCAAGGTCTTCTAATTTTTGCTTTAGTTCTTGATTCATAAATCCTCAAATGGTTAAGTTGGTGGTTCTGGAAGGATTCGAACCTTCACTGTCCGCTAATCTGGCGGCTATGCTCACTTATAAGGTGAGTGTTCTACCGTTAAACTACAGAACCTCTTAAATTTGGTCTCCGTAGACGGACTCGAACCGCCAACATCTGCGCCCCAAACGCAGGACTCTACCAATTGAGCTACACGGAGATTATGCTAACATCATACATCTATTTAGGTACAACGTCAAGCCAAATTTTCAAATGTTTTCGGGTGAAGGCCATAAGCTTTAACCCACTTACGTATGGCGTTATCTGAAACATTGTATAATCTACCAACTTCAGAATAACCCATATCTTTAACCATTCTTACCAAATCTTCTTTGGAAGGTCTTTCGGTAGTTCTTTTATCTATCTTAGCACATTCATCAGAACAATAAAACTCTTGCTTAAATTGTAATGTGGTATTGCAAATTTTGCAAAATGTGTTTTCTTTATGTTCTGCAAAATATCTATGATCTTTTTCGCTTGGAACATATGATTCGTGCATTTTCGCACCAGAGTCGATCCAGTAATGCAATCTCATATGTGATGCTGAGTTTGATAATACGACTAAATTGGAAATTCTATTGTTGTATCTATTCCCGTCAAGGTGATGAACAATCTCATCATCTCTTAGAGAGCGACCCATTTCGCGTTCCATTAAGTAACGATGTTCGTAAACGAATCCCTTCCAATTGTTAGAAGTATACGCAGTTGGCCAATCTGGCTTATATATCCCTCTGTACCCGTTTATATCCCTTTCTCGTAGTAAATCTGTCATGTTAATTCTCCTGTAATTTCTGACCTACAGAAGTATTTATATGATTTAAAATAGAGTGTTTAAGTTGGTGGCCCGTATGGGATTCGAACCCATTTTCTTCAAATTATGAGTTTGCTGCTTGACCGAATAAGCTTCCGGGCCATTAATCATACTATTTAGTCTTTTTGATTCTTAGCTTTTGCATCTCTATTTCAATCGCTTCGTTTAACTGCTCAACCGTTGTGGGAGCAATGTTAACAACATCATTGGCGGTAGTCAACAACACGCTAGACTCTTTTTCTTTCTTAGCGAGCCACCCTTCAGCAAGTTCTTTATAGCCCATTTTCTTTCCAGTTGATAGTGAAACATTGTGAAATGCGAGTATGGCAGGTTTACCTTCCTCCAACAATATTTTGCGCGTTGGCAGTCCCACTTAATAGCTGACTCGACGACCCGTACTCAATGTACTCCTAAACCCATTTCACAATTCAAAAACCGCGAGGGATTAATTTTTCACTAGAGTATATCATATCCCAGTAAAGTATCGCTCTAGTGCCATTCAAAACTATTGAATTCGTCTTTGAATGCTCAACGTGATGCCAAATATCTTACGTTCTTTCAACACGTTGTTATCATTTATTCTTTAGTACATCTATATATCAACTTTGTTGAATGAGATTTTCAATCTCATATGTTTGCGACCATGTAAGAATTCTACATCAACCACTGATCGTCTGTCAACCATCCGCTGTAGTTTGATACGAAATCGTACACTTCACGTAACTCATTGAATTTCAACGTTTTTACAGTAAAAGCCAGTTCTTTGTTACCATCAAGTGCTTGCAAAATAACTGCCAGTGGACGCTTATCATCATACAAGTGATAAACACGTGCAAAGCTTTCATCTGGAGCTATTTTGAGATTCACTTGCGCAACTTCCCGTGACGATTCAACAGCTTACGCTGGATCGTCATACGTTCTTCAGTCAGTCTACGACATTCCCCGATGACACGCAAGCACATTGCGACACTCTTCGGGGTCTTGTATTCAGGGTAATCCATGCCGGTCTTACGTTCTTCAGCCATTTCGTTTAATCCTTAAGTTGTTTGTTAGGGTAAATAATACAATGGTTAATTCTGATTGTCAACCTTTTCTGATCTGTTTAACTTCTATCAAAATATTTAACAATATTGACACAATTATAAGTGTACGTGCATCAAACAACTTCTGCCCTTCTGGTAAAGGAAAGATGATTGCACTACATACACATATGATACAAAACCATATACAGGTGGGAATGAATACATTCCAAAATTCTTTGTTCATCACGTCAGAACCTCACCTTGAATTTTGTTTAGCATCAGATTGGCAACATTAAACGCTGCACCGATACCTTGTTCGCTAATATCAAAGTCAACATGAATATACTCTGGATCACCATCAACCTCTGAACAAATCATCCAATCCATAGATGATAGCACTTCTATCTGTTCTTCAGAAGCATTTACCCATAGTGCATGTTCATCACCATGTTCGAATTCAAACTTTTCATCATTGGGATACAGTTCGATGATCATATCATTCTTCTACCTTTTCACCTTCAGGTTGGTTAACAAGATCAAGCAAGTCTACTACAGTATACGACTTGTACTCGTCCTCTAGAAGACCTTGTCCAATTTCTTCAGCTTTCTCCCATGTATCATAAGATCCAACCCAATCACCAGTACCACGGGCAGGGTAGAATTTTTCATTGACAATCAACAAATAACGTGCCATCTCAATTCTCCGATTCTAGTTGAACATCAGTAATACCGAATTCACGATAGTTCTTCATCATCCAATCCTTCAATCCCATATCCTTACCAAGATAAAGATTCATTGCGAGAGGGAATGTGCCATCCTTGAAAGTTTGTTGCGCAAGTATCGCGTAATCTTTCCTCGAAAGCAACTTATTTTCATCGTAAAACTTCTGCAACTGTGAAGAAATGTGATTGAAGTTAGTACGTACCAAAGTTTCCATTGCAGTGATCTGCTTCATCGCCAGTTCATCATCATGGAACAGTGAACGCAAGTCATCAGAAGTTTCATACAGACAAGCCTGAAACAGCGCCTTTGGATTGTTTACACTATCTTTACAACGATGAATTTTTGAATACCAGTTGTTTTTTATTTTTGCCAATCGACCATCATTAAACAAAACAACGAAACCTTCAACGCCAGTCATATCAAGAATTTCTTCATATGAGCGCATCGTATAATCACATGATACCACATATTTTGAACTCAACTGATGTTGAAGAGAAATGTCTGGATATTCTGTATGACCGTTCAACAAGTTGCGTGCGCTTAATACTTTTAATGAATGTTCCGGATAACGAACCACAATTTGGTTAGAACTTCCGATCCATTCAAAATTTACAGTATATCCATCATCAATATATTCAGAAACAACCATTAACAAATGATGGTTGCTTAAGAGAAATTGATATGCGTCAACGGCTTGTTGGGAAATGAATGAAGTTTTTGACTTCAAACGAAATCCATGATGCATCGTTGAATCTTTTACGGTTGAAATCAATGAGCCGTCGAGTTTATCCATATAAAGAACAGCATTCTTTAGATCTAAATCCATTGTGAAATTGTTTTCGTATAGATTGAAAAACTTTGCAGGCGGAAGACAAACCAAATCCACCGCAGTGTCACCATCCATCAGGAAGGTATGACCACGGCATTCCAGTGCATTCGGGAGGCAGAATTCAGTGTAGGATGCCAAACGATAAGTGAACACACGGAAAACCTTACCGTCTACATTCTGATCCACATAGTAGAAAGCTTCGTTCTCACAGAGCTTCATGAGATCATTGTAAAGAGTCTGCTGGAAGGTGTTCATTGGCGTTCCTTGGTTGAGTGTATATACTATAAATCAACCAGCAGACGTTGTCAACAACTTTTCGTATTTTTTCTTGATGACAGTTCTAATACCGGGGTTGATATGATAGATATGTTCCATCATGTTAGCACGCATGTAGTTACGTATCAAGTGTTTTTTACGAACCGCAGCTTACCACAGTCCCATAAGCGATAGAATCCATGAGCATGCATGTTTTCTATCTCTGATTTGTTTGGGTCATAATTTTGTAATTTTTTAAGACCGGAAGTATGTCTCCAACTAAATTTATGCCAAACCTTTCCATCTTTAACCCAACTATAATCAGGTTCAAGCACACTGTCAAGCTTAAATTTTGAATTGTGATATAAATCTCCTCCCGACCATCTTAAGTCTGCAAATGTCACTATCTTAGGTTTATCAAATTTGTTTTCAAAATGTGTTAACAATTTGGTAAATCCGCCAACAACATTACATGAGGATGCGTATCTATTCAAAACATAATAATCATTGTACTTAATGAAACCCATACATGCAACTAAATCATTGTCACTCATTAAGCCAAAATTTATGGACGATGGGCCAGATTCTTGTATATGGTACAAATCAAAAAAATTATTCTTATCTTTTGTAGATACCTCACAGATTGTAGTTTTTCTTGCGAATATCTTACGTTCTTGTGATTTTCCGAATATGTTTAATAATTTTAATTTTACTAAATCATTTTTTTCAGTCCACTCATTTTCGAAGATTGTTATTAGTCGTATTCCATTATCTTTACATAAATTATATTTGTCAGCATGAAAGTTTTGTGTCTTACCAACTTTTTCACTATGCCAATATACTCCATTATATTCTATCGCTAATGATATATCTGGTATGAAGCAATCCAACTCTACGCCTGCTATTTTTCTATAGTTGGGAATCGCGTTTGGAAATGATGATAGCACAAAATCGAAAAGCTCTTTTTCTCCAGCAGATCTGAAGTAATGTTTAACTTCTATGTTATGCTTAAAACAATAATTAGATACAGTAGTTTGAGTAACATCGATGATTTTGGCTATTTCCCCCTGTGTCATCTTTTTGTTATGATGCATATCAATCAATATATCTTTTGAATTTAAAACCTCTAATGCTTCGTTAGATAGATTTTTTTGCACATGAAATTCAACACCATATTTTTGTAAACAAGTCGCTTTATTTTTATTTTTAATCTTATCAGATTGCATAGCATTTTGCGTGCCATATTTTTCTTTATTTGTTTCTTTGATCTTATCCTTTATTTCATCTACCATCAGAGGATTAGCAACACCGTAGACTTTCATTGACTTAATAATTTTCTTTTGCTTAACACTATCGGCTTGCGAAGGGTTGGATACTCCATATTTTTCTTTAACCGTATTCTCTATTTTATCTCGTATTATTTTAGATTGAGATACAAATTCTACGCCATATTTTTTCAAATTAGTTTTTTTGATACTTTCGCGAATACTACCAACAGATAAAATCTGGCGGGTTCCATATTTTTTCAATACCGCTTTTTCTCTATTCTGTTGTTCTACCTTTCTTGCACATTCTCTACAATAGTCACTGTATGTGTTTTGCTTTTTTCGAAGAAAAACAACTTGATCGCACAGAGCACATTTTGGTATTGTGAATACTTCGTTCGTTATGTGCCATGCTCTTACAACCAAAGGAAAATCTTCAGGAACAAAATTAGTTAATCGTTTTAATTCAGCCAACAATAGTGGTCTATTCCTAGCTAACCATCCCGGCCAGTTTTTTTGTTTGAATATCTCTCGTAGTTCTTCTTTAACTGTCATCTTCTAATTCTGGAATATTAATCATATTTATGTATTTTTTCTTGATTACTTTCCGTAATCCCGGATTAATATGATAGATGTGTTGCATCATATTTGCTCTCATATAATTGCGCATTAGATGTAAATCTTTGTTCATTTCATCTTCAACAACATCTAACTTATTGATTTTACAATGATTTTCGAAAACTGATTTTTCTGTTGTCAAAAACGGACGGATGATGTTACCAGAAGTTACAGGGATCAACTTACCTTCACCATGTAATGAAGACCACACCCACGTTTCTACGGCATCATCGATATGATGACCAGTGATAATCTGTTGATCACATGATCTAAGAAAACGATACCTAGCTCTACGCCATGCGTCTTCAAGGGATTGTCCCTTCTCACGTTGTCCATGATAACTAGCCAGAACAATAGGCATTCTGAGTCTATCAGCCAGACGACAACATTTATACTCAATGTCTGCCGAGTATTGACATAGATGGTTAAAATGGTATAGGGTGACTTCCTTATTTCCCTTTTTCAGGAAATGTGCGATAGCCAATGAATCGACTCCACCGGAAAATGCAACCCCGACTTTGTTAGGAACTTTTACAAGGAAACGGAACATGATTATATCGCCTCGGGTGAGATTTGAACTCACGATCACAATTTTAGAGAAAGTCGCTTTAGGCCACTAAGCTACCGAGGCTTATAATTTAATTCCACTGCGCCCCGTGCTTCGAATCATACTCGTCTGCGAGTATTCCTTCAATCTCATCTTCGATGTCCGCGATCATATCTTCTAAATCTTCTACGAGTTCATCGTCCACTTCATCCATCCCACGAGCTTCAGCAAGTTGCTTGGAGAGTGTAATCAAACGTGCCTGAAGGTTGTTCAGGTTGCTCATTTGTTTTTATGTCCTGTTGTTAGTGTGGATAGACTATATCAAAAAAGAAGGGGTGCGTCAAGCACCCCTTTGAATGTTACAACTGTTTATAATTATTGTTATTGACAATTTGGAACCACTAACGCAGTGTACGGTGTAGTTGGATCACGATTCAACACAAAAGTTCCAGAAGGGCCACCCGCTGGCGTACTTAACTGAATTGTTAAGTAGTTGTTGGTTGCATCGTATGCTACGACACTAAAGGTACCAGCTAGTGCAGACTTTGTCAAGAGGTTGAAACTTTGACCATACGGGATTCCCGTATTGGTAGAATCGTGCTTGTAACCTTCTGCGTGTATCCAACCGTTAACTGGACCAGTGCGAGGGATTGAGACTGTAGCTCTTAAAACCTTTCCGCAAGTAGCTGGACCATAGCTACCTGCATAGTAGCTACCTGACGCTAGGACCACTTTTAAGCCGGGAACCTGATACGACGCCCAATAACCGGAGGCATCTGCTGGAACCACTGCTGTAGTAACTGGTACTGGTGGAAGTGTAACATAATTCTGCTTGGCTACTGCTGAAATTGATGCAAGGGCTAAGACCGATGCACATACGACTTTAATAAAATTTTTCATAAAATAGATCTCCTGTTGTAAGTCTATTTATGATGTTCCCCAACCGCCGTACCAATTTTAACACCATGTATATGAACATAAAATGAATGGCCGGGTTTCCCCGGCCATTCTTTATAACTTATCTACCAGACTCTCACTTTACGTGAGAGTAGGTTTCACCATCGCGGATGCGTGCTACAGTTCGCGGGCTAACCTGATAGAACCTTGCGATTGCTGCCAGAGTCTCACCCCTCGCCAGCGATGCTCGGATGCCACGGACTTCGTTGTCCTCCAACACTCCAACAGCGACCACGTTTACAACTTCATTCTCAGTATCTTCTCGACCTTCGGCATCCTTCATCCACTCCAGATTACCTTGTTCTTCGTCTGCATCGTCTTCATAATCATCTACATAATCATCTTCATCAAAATCTTCCGCATCATCCCAACCGTTACAATCGTTGGTGGAAATGAAATTCGGCTTGATACGATCATTCCATTCAATCTCACGGAGGATAGTATACTTCCATGCACGACCCTTGGAGTTACCGTAATCGTAAGGAATTGAGATAACATCAGCGGGATCAATTTCAACCACTACCAGACGATGACCATGCGAACCTGAACCATATCCACCATTCAGAACATAATTCAGCGATGCAAAATGCAGACCATACGAGCAGGTATTCATACGTTCAGGATCAACATTCTCCGGACTCTTCAAAGATACCAGAGTGCCCGGACTATTGTCCATCTTACCAGTGTAAATATCCGTAAAATCGGAATTCACCATCTTATAAGCGAGGAACGTGCCATTCTCAGTAATCGGGCAATCGCCACCTTCAAGGAACAAATACAGTTCATCTTCAAACTTAGGCGAATACAGTTTACTATCCTTGTCCAGACGCGGATTGGCAGCAACACGGTTCAGGAAGCGCAACAGTGGAGCCACCCCGAAACCTTCTGCGAACATGGTAGCGACACGATCAGCAAGAGCACCACGCATCGGGCCACCATCAAAATACAACTTACCATCGACCAGTTCAGCGCGACCCTCGGTCAACTGTGCAACATACTCGCGGATGTTCAGAAGACGCTTAAAAATGGATACATCGGTCTCGCCACGAACCAGTGCAGACTTAACATCCTTATAGTTAGGTGCAGTCTTTGGAATCGTGTATGCTGCGCCATCGACGGCGACCGTAACAGCATTTTCGGTGGAGATGAAGGGAATCGTTGCCATGTTTGTTACTCCTAGTGGGTGTGTGTTTTCAGTGTGGTAATCATAACTCAGTCTTAGCTCGGTGTCAACAACTTTTCGAGCACTTCCAAGTCTACAGGCGGAAGAAGTGGCGCACCATGCTTGGCATCATACATATCCATATATTCCGCAAATTCAGCCTTTGATTGTGCGTCAACAGTAAAATAATAACTGTGGCGAATATGCCTCAACAGTGGATAATGGTCCACCAGCTTCCTGATATTATCAGTAACATAATCCCGAATGGTAGCCTCAATATGATTAAACTTACCAATCGGACGCTGTTGCAGAATCTGCTTAAGCATAACAGAATCATATTGCGATGCAACTTCAGTCTTACTAAACAGGGTCAATTCAACATCAAGCAACCACTGTTTAACTTTGGTATTATTCAGAACCAATTGATAACGCGCATCCGAATTATCCCTGATATAATTGAAAGCATTCAAATAAGCGGCACTCTCCCATACATCGGCATACAGTTTAGCAATTGCATCAGCATTGAAATGCTCATTAATATAATTATTCAACAGAATCCAATTTTCATCCTTTGCAATCTTTTCAGCGGTCTTAACGGGGAAAGCGTAAATCGGAATCTGATATTCATTGGGAACTAGACCAAGGGAAACCAGTTCCTTGAACTTGGTCAGAATCTTATAATCATTGATAACCCCATTATCAGACACGACATAGAATGCCGGTTCAATTACAGTCTTATCAACAATCTTGGTCCAGTTATAACGAGTCTTACAGAAATCCTGATTAGAAGTCTTGAACTCTTCAAACGGAACCATATACCCATGAGCCTTGACAAACGAATATGAGCTAGAAACATCAACCGGATCAAACTCGGACAACAGTTTAGTGGTAATACCAGAATCTTCAAAAACCTTTTGAATATCCAGACTCTTTTCCAGATCACTCGGCACAACTACCCAACAGGTAGAATACTGATTCTGATTATGGATAGCAATATACCGACGCTTCATATACTTGCAATCATTCGCAATCAGAATAAACTTGCGGCTGTTATTAAACTCATTAATAGCCACGCGATTCTGAGCATAAGTAGACCTAGAATTGCCAGACAATTGCTGGACACTCATAATCTGGAGATGGCAAGCATTCGCGCCCATAGCCTCTTTAACCGATTGAACATCAAAGTAGGCATATCGACCAGTGAATCGCACAACACCATCATTATCCTTATCGTTCTTGATTACAATGATATTGCCAACGTCATCATTGGATTCTGCGATAAACTGCGCACGTTCCCAAGGAGTCTTGAATCCAGAGAATTGCTTTTCAAAGGTAGCAGTAATCTCTTCGATTAGACCATCGAAAACCTTATCAAAAGCCTTAATGGTGCGAGAATCATAAGAAAGATTCTCACGCGAAGGAGTTACGGAAACATCACCGATATTAAAGTAAATTCGAATAACACGATTAGACAACCAAGAGATAACCTTTTCATGCTTGGGAAGTTTCTCTTTCAAAATCTGGAAATTCAATTCATATCCAACCGGACCCATAATCGCCACTACACCACGACGATAATCGCCAGTCTTAAACATAGTAATATTATGATACTTAACCAGAATATCATTATCAGTAGGTTCATCCTGCCATTCAACAGAATGATCGCCACCCTTGATAATCGGGCGAACCTTAAAGAAATGCAATTGGCGAGAGATAGCCCTAGCAAATGCCGAACGATCACCAAGGTTATTAACCGGCATGATAATCTCAACACCATTAGGCTCAGTAGTTTCCTTTTCCAGAAGCAAACTGTGAATAGGAGTACCATCCTCACGCTTATACATCGTGAAGGTACGCGACATACCATCCTTGATTGCCACCACGTTGAAGGTATCAGTATAAGCAAATGGAGTCTTGGAACCAAGACCGAATGCGCCAACGGAATCGTTACTGTTTTCCTTGGTAGAAACGAATAGGCTAGTAAAGACATTCTCAACAGTGTGAGTGTCCATACCAATACCATAATCCTTTACAGAAAAATACGGTTCCATAATAGACGGCAGATGAATCTCAAACGGGAGATCAGGAGTGCCAGCTTCCTTATGGGCATCATAAGCGTTACAAGAAATCTCACGCACGATGGAACCGATCTTATCCTGATACAGTGTGCTAGAAAGAATCTCAAACGCCTTGCCATTAGCGGCAATGGTAAACTGTCCACGCAAGTCTTGCGGGATGTTGGACACTGCGCCCTCACTGCGACGTTCGTTCAGAAGCATTTCTTTTCTCCAGTTGGTTTGTATGGATGAATCATAGCACAGTACGATGAACGGTAAATGAACAAAACCGTTTTCTTTCTTCATGAACGGTTTATGAATGTTGCGAAAAAACAACAAGACAGAGTTATATTATATGTGGTAAAATGGGATGGAGGTCGGGGATGGTAGGAAAGACAAAAAAGAAACCCCACGTCTCAGGTGGGGTTCTGTTATATTACAGATTTAACACTCGTAGCAGAGTTAGTGATTTAGCTATCATATGATAGCACTTTTTGACTTAACGGACTCTAAGCTCGTTATCCAGTCTAGTCCTTTGTGTAGAATATTTTTTGCTGCATTTACATCTGCGTCTTGTGTATGACCGCAACTGATGCAACAATAATTTTCTAGATATCGACTGGATGCAGCAATATTACCACAAGCGGAACATTTCTGAGAAGTGTAAGCCGGATTAACATAGACCAAGCTAACACGGTTAGCTTGGGCCTTCATTTTCATAGCTTCTATAACTTGTCTATAGCTCCAATGTTGCTGTTTTTGTCTTGTTTGTTTATTTCTTTTTGTACTTCCTTTCTTCAAATTTTTAATGTTTTCATAGCAAAGCACTTCCATTTCTGTCCACGGAAGCAAGTTAACTGATTGATTTATATAGTTTTTCTTTTCTGCTATGGCTCTTTTGTAATTCTTACTGTTCTTTTTCTTCCTTAGAATTTTATCATTGATTCGATTAAAATCAGTTCCTAATTTTTCACCATAGCTAGTGGTCAATAGCTTGTTCATTCCGATGTCTACACCGACCTTCAAGCTATTTTTCTTTTCAGGTGGGTTCGCCTCTACCCAGACGATGAAACCGTCTGGGCGAAGCTCACAGCCTTGTATCAATGTACCAGTTTTAAGCCATTTGTTTAAATGTGCATGCTTCTTTGTTGGTATTTCTATTCGTCTTCCAGATTTCAATGTTGATAATTTTATCCACAAATCAAATTCTTTTGAAGATTTGTTCGTGTCAATAGACACGAACTTTGCATCTAGCACCGGATAACCATTGAAATCTGGTTTGGATTTGTTCTTTTCGCTTTTACAAATTTGAAGTGCCTGTTTCAATGCATTGGATTTATATCTTTCGGATAAATCTTGAACTTTATCTATAGATTTCAATGTTTTAGCATCTAATTTTGCTGTTTCTTTGTTGTTCCAGATGTAATCTATAAACATATTAACTTGACATCTATAGCGACTAATCAAAGCAAGGACTTTATTTTGCTTTGCTTCTGTTGCATATGATTTCAACTTAATAGCTCTTTTAAACATTTTCGTCTTCCAATATTTGTTGGATCTTTTGTTTCTTGTTCTGCGCTCTGCGCAGACCATATAATTTACAACAAAATGATGTAATAACAGAAACTAAATCTTTCATTAAATCCGCATGCTCTTCTTGATCTCTATTCATAACAGTTAATTTACAACCAATCATAGGAAGTAATAAATCAAAGTAATTGAATCCAAATCTGGTCAATCTGTCCTTGTGCTCAACAATGATATGTTTTGGTTTCTGTTCAATCAATTTAATTAATTTTGGTCGCTTATCATTCATGCCAGAAGCAATTTCTTTTGTAACTGAGATTATTTCGTATCCATTGGCATTAGCAAATTCAACACATCTTTGGGCTTGTCTGGTTAGATCATCTTTCTTCTCATGTGAAGAAACTCTGGCATAGATATGTACTGATTTATTTTCATCCGTGTTGACAGGCAGCTCATCTTGTATTATGATGGTGCCAGATGGGAATTGAGTTGAATTTGGAATTTTACCTGCCTTGAACCAGCGAAGCGCTGTCAAGTAGGAAATCCCTTGTTTATTTGCCCATTGTCGAAGTTTCATGTAATATCACCTTTCATATATCTATTTATAGCAGATGATATTATTTGTGCTAATTTTCGGAATTATGAGTCAAGACGCCTTTCAGCACGTTCAGCGGCTTGGATTACAGCCTTTGGCATTTCGTCCATCACCTTGTCAATAATCTTGCTCTCCAGTTCGCGATACTCCCCAGCCTTGGTAGGATGCTTGGCATTGGGAATCGTAATATCGAAAACATTACGACCAGCATCCAGACGACCAGCTACAATCTCACGACCACGAGCCTTTACAAACTGATCCTTTGGATTAGTCCATGCGGCTGCAATCTTGACCTGAAGCCCTTCAGATGTTACGGTAGGAATGTACCCCACCGTAACACGATGATCGGCCATCTGAATGACATGAAACTTGAAATTAATCTTACGCTTCATTGTCATTCTCCCTATTATCGCTTGTTAGACTTCTGAATCAGGTGGAAGTAGGTATTGGCAATCGGCTTGCTAATGCCATCCGCAACAAACTTAGCCACGATGTCAGCACGGGCAGCAGTAGGGTTAGCGGCATAAATGGAGCGAGCACGAGAGAGGGCAGAGCCAGCAACACGCGGACGTCCCGGTACACCCTTGGCCTTGGCAGGCTTCACACTAGGCGTAGCTTCTGCGGCAGTGTTAGTAGCCTCAGTAACAGCACCTTCAACGACTGCGCTGGTATCAGCATGGACAACGGTATCAACAGTTTCAGTTGCAACAGTTTCGATTTCTGTATTCATTTTGTTTCTCCGGTTAGTGGGTTTAAAAATTTCGTGGATCATTTCCACGTTGTTAGGTTACTTGGTTTTTACTTACTTGTCAACTACTCCTTTGCAATGTTATGTTTTTCTTTGAAAGCTATTACTCTTTTGCGAGTACGCAATCCAGACAACCCAATCAATCGCAATTCAGTCCGATTTTTATTATTATACAATGCTTGGCGAATCTCTTGCATACATTTAGGCGACAATGAATTCAGTTTAAACAATTCATTCATGGCATTGATTTCACGTGTACTATGTACCTTTTGATTAAGAACCGATAGATCATAATCAAATTGCGCCTTCATATGTCTATTAGTAAAAGCTAGATCATTAATCTCCATCCATGTGAATCCCGTCCTTCGATTCTGGTAAAATCCATTTCGTTTAAACAATGGCACCATCCAAGTCATCACGTTACCATGGTATTCATTAATATATTCTTTTAATGAATGTTCTCCACCATCCCATTTATAAAATGTCAGAATGTGTTCCACTTCATCATGAAGAACCCGATATGAGTTTGCATACGCATGTTTAACTTTCATTTCATCCAATCCTGTAGTCAAGAGACTTCACGAAACCAGACTTATCATATCGCGCCTTACCCTTGGCAGTCAAGAGGATAATGTTACCCTTTGCATCAAGGAACCGAACATCACTAAGGTCGCCATCAATGGCAGGAAAGCCAGAGAATGTAACAGGCTTGGCAGCCTTACGCTTTGTATTGACGACTACAGCAACATTCATACCAGCGGCCAGAGCCTTCAATGCTTCCTTATCGTTATTCTCAGACAAAGAGAACGTGAGATGATAGTTAGGAATATGCAATGCACTCTTGCGGTTAAGGATTTTTGTGTATTCATAGAATGATGCTTCGGGGAATGCGGTCATAAGGTTAGGATATGTGATCCCATCAAACGTAACCGCAAACTTTTCCCAAGCAATATCAGACGTACCATTCAACCGAACGGCAGGGACCATCTTAAGTTTCTTAGCCTTGCGGACAAGGAACTTAATATCATTATACAACTGTACCATGAAAGTATTGCGATCCTCAAAGAACCATTTAGTCTTGCGAATGCGAGCCTTTTTAACAGTGTCATAGACTCCACGCCCAGCCGTGAACAGGCAAGTCTTACGGCAAGCATCGGTAGACTTAGGGCAGACTTGATAGCCTGAGATATCATAAGGTGCAAGGTACAGGATGCCTGTCAGAACGCCTAGCGCGTTACCCTTGACAGTCTTAGCATCGGCAGAGATAGAGAGCAACTTAGTGGTCATGTAAACTTACTCCGTTGTTTGATGGGATAACTATATTGGCCAATGCCAATTCATACGTAGTATGATACCACACTAAGCTGAACGCTAACTGAACAATCAAATAGGTGAATTCTTTAAGGCCATCGCATAATAATGGGCATCGGCATTAGCCACCGCATCATCATATACAGTAAACTCATTACCAGTTATTGATACAGGCTGTAACCTATCATTAAATCCATTATAAGAAAAATAGTAGTAAGTAGGACCATAATAAGTTGATCGACTTTTTATGGAATACCCTCTCTTCCTAAGCCTTAGAACGGTTTCATTACCAGTATAATATCTACCGATAGCGAAACCGATAATTAAGCCTATTGCTATACCACCAGAGATTTCCAATATCATTAATAACTCTCGCCAATGTGATTAAACACAAAATATAGATTGGTCGCATTCTGAATTCGCATGATGTTCATTATATTATCCCGTTGATTGATGTATCAATTATATTAGATGGTACCTGAACATGAACTGAACAAAAAAGTTCAAAAATTTTTTGCAAAGTTGCTAAATACGTATGTATAAAACGTATTTAGCAACTTTGCTTTTTCCTATTTAACACTCAATAGTAACAGATTCATAGCCCATACAGATACCGGGATCAACCATGATCTCAAAATCAGTTACACCATCTTCATCATCAACTTTCAGTACCATATACCCCATCGTACCACAATAGATCATCTCTTCATCCTTGGCACACTGAATCATAGTGCGTTCAATATCATTAAGAATATCCAATTCAGTCATCCTACCAGCAGTAGGATTATGCTCGCGAAGGAAACGAATGGTAGCAAACATGCTGTTACGGTTATACTTGATCTTCATGGTAGGTTCCTCAGTGAGTGTGTAATGATACTACCGCATCAAAGTTCGACTGTCAACACTTTCTTTGTAGTTACCTTGACTGGATGTAATGCACATACACTGATATCATTAATAGAACTATTCTCGGCCAGATTGCTTAGAAAGTCTTCCAGCGCATCATAGTGTTTGACTGCCATGATAGGATCATGTGGACCAATCCACCATTGAACAAGGTACATATGTTGCTTACTAGGCTTCAAACGATCATTACTAATCTTAATGGTCTCCCTGAGACCTTCTACGGTCCTTTCATGTCTATCCACAATCTCCTGATGATCAGCCCAGAAGACTACGTTACCCCTTTCATGCTCATTGAAGCACTCTTCATTCGGATCATATCGGTATCGTTTAATAGTCATGTTTATAACTCCAAGTCCATTCAGTGACCATAACTATACATGCTCTAAGGCTAACATGCAACAACTTTGTGCTCTGTGGACCATCATATGATCGTGCGCACGTTCCTACCACAAAAAAGTCTATGTTTACTACCCCCAAAGTGAATACATTAGGAAATGCTAATGTACAAAACCCTTATAAATCAAGCACTTATCAATTTCGAGCCACGGTTCCCCCGACCACGCACCCATTTTAACACACCGTACCTGAACAAATCATGAACAAAACAGCCAAAAAACCACTTTTTACCACTTTTGAAACAAAAAAGTCTTTGCTGGATACCCTCAGACCCTAATGATTAGATCAAATTTACAATGAAATTCCCACTTTTTACCACTTTTTAAGTTTATATGTTGTCTGTTTCCTTATCCATTTCTTCACAAACTGTCAAAGCTTCCTTAAAAATACCCTGATCCATACCCCCATAGGTGATACCACGGATGATCGCTTCGCGTATAGCACCCTCTACATCCTCTAGGAAACCATTTTTAAGGGCTGTTTCAATCCTCCAATGGTCCATAATTTCCCTTTTCACACTATCCACAAGATCATTCAACATAAAAATCTCCTTCGTTTGCTCATTGTATCACGCGAAGCGTGAATTGTGCAATCACAATATCACGCTTTGATGAGAATTTAACCCTATTCTCCCAACCTCCACCCTATTTTAACATACCATACCTGAACGATAGCTGAACAAAATAATATAAAATGGCACTTGACATGGTATATAACTATTTGCTATCATGTGGTTGGCGCAAGATTTACCTATAAGTTGTTGATTTATAAAGTAAATTTTGTGTAAATCTTTCGAAAAATGGTTGACAGGAGGGTCGAAGTATGGTAGGAGGGTATCATTTGTAAAGAAAATCGTAAGTCATTGATTCTAAAGGGAAAAGTAATTGTAAAATCTCGCAAAAAGTTGCGAAAAACGCTTGACAAGAGGGTGGGAATTATGCTATACTAGAGGGTTTTTTGGACCGTTTTGGCGGCTACGGTGGGATAAAATTATAAGAAAATACTTTAAAAAAGTTACGTAAGTGCTTGATTTATAAGGGTTTTTTATGTGAAGTATACGAATTTTTTTCCCTTAGATTCCTCATAATACTATCGCATCAATAATCTTTACCATAATTCAAAAATAATTCAAATTATTCTTTATTATCATATACTTATACTATTATTTATACAATTAAAAAACAATCGTTCTCACTGTATTCTTGTTGTATTTATGCAACATTCTTAAAATAATCTTTGTTGTATTTATACCACACTTCGACTCAAAATTTCAAAAAACTGCTTTAAAACAGTCACTTACGCTACTTTTGGCCCGTTATCTGTACTCATATTACCATCTCTTCAAAAATCTTGCCAAAATTATTCCCCAGTAACATTGACATTTTAGCCCATAATATGGTCAAATTCACCATCCCCTAACCCCTTCCACAGGCTAAATGCTAACGCTTGCGTTAGCATTTAGCCTCTATGGTCATTCTAAACCATTGGTGTGGCTTTTCTGGTGACAATGTTTCCTACAACATACTTTGTAATTAGGTCAAAAATAGATTTACGTTTTTGGTTTTGTCACTTCTATAAATCATTGGTGTGGACTTTTTCACAACCATTTCATTCTATCCTATATTGGTTACATATCAAAAATAAAATTACGTTTTTGTAATTATAGTTGTATTGTCAATGAGTCTACAATAGGAACCTCTGTCAATGCAAATGCTCTAATACTAAAAACATTTGGATCTTTTTGTAATTCGTTTATGTGCTTAACCGCATGGTTAAACCATCTATGATATTTTATATGCTCTTTATATGTTCCTTCTTCCCTATATTTAACTACAAAGCTTGAATTCATACTCGGTTTGAGTTTTTCAACTGTATCTTTCAGAGAACTTATCTCACTCAATTGATCATACAATGAATTAATGATTCCTTTAAGTCGTAACACTTCATCTTGATGATCGACGACCCTCATGAAATCACCATCACTATGTTCAAACATACCTTGTACTGGACTAAATTTATTAATTGTCATTTTTTTCACCGTGTAATATAATGAGTTCTATTTTTTATTCTGGTGGTTTAACATTAATGACTACAGTTTCCATTATGTCTAGCTCAGTCATCGCAAACACTCTGATGTTAGAGATGCCATCAACCTTTCTTAAATCATTTACAAGCCTTAACATTTCGCCATAATTACTTGCATACTTCATGATGTATCCCTTCGCACTTGGATGTTCGTACTTGACAGAGAACGGATCTTTTTCAGTTGGTTTGTATTTGTTTAACTCTTTAACATAATCTTCGTATCTTACATATCCCCCAACATCATTGTCATACATTCCATGAAAAGTTACTGGTTTATATCTTTGGATCATCATCTGTTTCCTTAATTTGTTTTCACATGTTACCCCACTTTCGTTATGTGTGCAAGCATGGTACAATCTTCCTATCTAAACTACCACGGAACAAATATGAACATGAACTTACTTTACATGATTACAAAAATAGACAAGGGACTTATTAACGGACTATACGTTGTTGAAGAAAAATGTGGGGGTGTACTGCATTCGGTTAAATCATACAAAGATCCCTCGCATCAAATTCTACATGGCAATGGTGATCCATCCGATATTTTATTCCATGATGATGGCACGATCAAGTCACAAGTGTATCACATGGATGGTAAAATATTCAGAGATAATGATCTCCCACCTTTAATTAGCTATTATCGCGATGGAACAACATGTAAATGGTAAGTCAATGAGTGAACATAAATTTTATGAGAAATATTTACCACATGAATATGATCGGTACATTCGTAGTAAGATTTATAACATTAATGGTAAAAAATATAAAATTACGAATACTATTGGCAAACAACTTGTTTTGACGGAAATTCCAAAATGAAATAGATATTCGTGACAAATGTTTTACATAAATAATAAGTAATAATCTATTGAAAATATGAAACTAAAACAGTTGTGCGAGGCATTTGATCAAGAGGTAGCGGATACTTTCCCAGATTCATCTAAAGAAGACCCAGAGGTTAAAGGCTCTGGTTTTTTCGCAGCCGTAAAGGGTGACGAAGATCCATTCATGATCAATAAAGTAAACAAGGGTATAGACGAAGACCCCGCGTATGATGCATATGTTAACAACAAATTAGCCCAATCCAACCCACACTTTCCTCGCATTTATCAAATTCAACGTGGTAAGAAATGGAAGATGGAAAAATTACCCTTTACATTAGAAGAATACCTTAATACCGACGATCATGAAGAGAATACACACCGATTTAATCTAATAAATAATATTTACTTTGATGGTGCAGCTTTAAATGATAAAGGTAAACTATATGATTTGGTAAAATCTGCATCTTCGCCAATTAAACTTGAATCATACAAAAAAGCTTTAGGAATGATAGAACAAGAATTCCTATCATTGCGAAAATCTAACAAATTTAGATATGATTTGCACGCTAATAACATCATGGTTCGTTTGACCCCACAAGGACCACAATTAGTTATTACAGATCCTTGGGAGACAATGGAATGAAACTTATTGAAGTATTCGATCAGCAACAACTAAAAGATGTCCCAAAAGTTAATACTGGCAGCGAAACTGGCGGTGGACATTTTTCTACTGTGTTCAATAATAAAGATGACCCTCATACTGTAATCAAAACTGCTGACTATCATGATAGTGCGTATAATGCCTATGCAGACTTCTTAATGAAGAATAAACTTGCACAGCGCAATCCACATTTTCCTCGAATCTACGTTTCCGCTGGCGGAAAGCATTGGGAAATGGAAAAGCTTCACAAAACGCTTCAAGAATATCTGATTTATGATGCGACTAATAATGAAGAATCAGATGAACGAATTAATAATGTCACCGAGTTATATCTTAATGATCAGGTTAGTAATATTCCTAATAGTCCACATTTGGGACTACAAAATAGGGTTTCATCATTGGTGTTTGCATTGCAAAAACCTAAGAATATAAAATTAGAAAGTTGGAAAGAGGCTGTTACAATAATACATGACTTCATAGATTCTAATCCTCATTTCAGAGAAGATATTGCAGCTAAAAATATTATGGTTCGTTTGTCTCCTGTTGGTATCCAATTAGTCTTCACTGACCCCGCCTTCAGCATCAAAGACGTTTCATAATAATTAAATATTTCTATGAGAAGTTATAAACAAATAGGTTAGGAAGATCAGAACAAGGATGTTCAAGATTGGTATAAATGCTATTATAAACAAGAAAACACTATCGTATGCATTAAAATGATTAATGTAGATTGTAGACGCAATAGTTATACAAATAAACATCGGTATAAAGTAAAATAAAGTTACCATGGCATTCTCTTTCCTTCTTGGCTGGCGAAAACATCTGCCAACATATGAATTAATTCTTGCTGATAATAATCAGATTCTTTGGCCAACATAGGCAGCATGCATAGTAAATATTTTTCTATGTCTTCATATGTTGCTATACATACGTGATTTCTAATTTTTGTGTTTAACCAGAAACTGAACAGTTCTTTGTCTAACTGTTTGTCTTCATTTTCTATGAAATAAACTATTTCACCCTCTGAAAAGGTGTATTCTTCAACACACCCGCATGGTAATTCTAGCTTTGTTGTTAACTTTAGCTCTTTCATCTTGGTCCTGTACTTTCCGGTACGATATTTATTGTTTTCTTGAAATAATGGTTTGTGTAACGGTCACCGCGTACTACGGAAACCAATTCCCAACCAAGTCGTCCAAGCTCATTTAATTCCTGCTCAACCTGCGTTGGATTATTAATAAAATTATCAGATTTTCTTACTATGTAACTGAATATATTATTCATAATACTTCCTTAAGAATTCTCCAACCCTTCAATGTATTATAATTCTTGAATGTCACTTCAATTGGTTTGTTCTTTAATTGTGATATATGTCTGACATTTGCATCCCGTAATAAGTTAGATATAAATTTAAGCATTTCAATAGCCTGCTTTTCCCTATCCTCTTCAGTCCATCTACTATGGCTGTCACATTCAATAAGATTAAAATCCCACGGTCCCTTCCAATCGCCGACGCCCCATGATTCGCCGCCAAGGCTAAATTGAATACCTAAGCAGGCGTCTTGATATCCACCCAGACCAAACTCTACTGACTTGATCTTGCCTAATTCTTTTCGTTCTAAAGATTCATCACTCATTATCTTGCTCCTGTATTTGTTGGTACTTCTTTTTTCATTCGTTTAAAGAAACACTTTAGTAAATATTCTGATTCTATGACATTACATAATTCCCATCCATCATCACCAATTTCATTGATTTCATCTTCTATGTCATACGTGTTTTTTTCCATTAACTCATAAGTTCTAATTAAATATTGAAATTTGTTCATGTCATTATTTCTCTTCAATTGGTTTAATGTCAAAATATATCAAATTAGGTTCTTCTTCAGTTTTTATATTCATACGTTATTGGTTTAATATCATCATATGGCTCAATCTCACACATTCATTAATGGTATTATTTGGAATTAGTAGTTCATTCATTTGATTTTTTAAAATCAGTGGAATACCACCAATTATCATATGATTTGGGAGATATAGATTTCCATCATCCATTACGATAGGTTTTGAATATTCAACCATGGTTGTGCCCTCCTAGAAACACTTCTACTGCTAGATACACTGACAGTGCAGTCCACGCCACCGCAGCGACTAACTTCCACCACGCGCGTTTGTGGACCGTATTAGAGTGCCATAGCGAATACACTACTGTAATAGTAGCGATCAAGTGATATAAAAAATGTAGTGCGAGTAAAAGTGCAAATGTTATAGTCATGATGTAGGTGGCTCTGTTATTTGTTTCATTCTATCACAGTTGGTACAAGGATTCAATGGTTTAACAATTGGCTTGTCAGAATATTGTAGTTCATTAACATTAATCAATTGATCGTGACATATGGGACATCTATAGGTTGTTGCCCAGAGATTCACCATGGCTTTTTGAAAGGGGTATTCGCCCAATCACTCTCTATCAACCAAATTACAATTGTAGTGATAGCGCCAATAATATTTACACCCGGTATCAATGAAACTATAACAGCAATCATAACAGCACCGTTAGTTACAGTTACATTATCATTTATGTATATAAAATAATATAACCATAAAAAAACTATAATCATTGGAACAAAATAAAACAATATAATGTCTAACATATTGATTTCCTTAAGATAATAAAATTACTTTGTCGTTGTCTCTGACATTATTTTCAATTTTAATTGAATTGACCACTTCGGCGTAACGCCAATAGTCCGCATAGTAGACTTGATAATCACCATGTTCTTCAATTGTACGTTGCAATTTATCAATTAATGTACTAGCTTTCATTTTTAGTCCACCATCAATGTCAAGTTTTCATCATCCATCATATCCGCAACCATTTCAAGTACTTCGCAAATATCTTTATAATTCCATTCACAATCCTCAAGATAATTTCGCAAATATAATAATCTATCATTGTCATTTGTTAAATTGATGACTTGACGCGACACTTCCGTTGGAATTTGTATCGGAAAATCCACATGACCGTTTGGGCGAACCCTTCTAAAATATAAATTATGAGACATTATTTTTGCTCTTCCAAAATTTTACCATCAATTTCTGCCAATTGTGCTGCTATATCATCCACAGAATCATCGTTACACAAACTTATTAAATAAATTTGATGAGCACGATTAAAATACTCTATCGTTTCTTGTTTTGTGGCACTAATTAATTGGCTCATATCTAATCATCCACTCTAAGTTTACGCTTTCCGTGGAATTTTTCCAGATACCACCATTTCATATGATAATATTTACGAATTACATATGGTTTATATGTACTATTAAATTTGTATGGAAGATTTACCAAAAAATATATCAATAATAGTAAAGGCTCTTTGATTAAGCGATATTCCAATTTACGTAATATAAAAAGTTCATCATATTTTCTACCCAAAGATTTAGGTGAATTTGAAAAACAATATCCCAAAAGTACGCATTCCAATCGTTCTAACAATGTTTCTTTTTTGTCCATTATAATTTCCACCAATGAGGTTTTTGTGTCTTCCATGTTGAGAATGATGCTTTCTCGCCATGGTAATAATTTCTATACGCTATAACAGCATCTTCGTGTTTATATTGGTCTGGCATAGCCTGCGCGAATGGTGTTAAACCGATATCAGGCATTGATTCTGGTGGCATATACTCAGCTAAGTATTGTTCACTCTTGTGAACCTTGCCATAACGTCTTGTGTACTCTTTACAGAGTTCTTTCGTATGAAACCATAGCCACATGAAGTTCTGCTTACTGTCGCCAGCCCATCGCGTACAGGGATGATTATGATGAGTCGGTTTGTATGTACAATAATAACCTTCGCCGTAACGATGAAGTACAGTTGTCATTAGCTGACAACCCTCTAAAATTAATTTTATCACGTGTTTGTCGTTTAATTCTCTGGCCGCTACTTCAGGATTTCGATCCACAATAAAAATATTAATTTTTCTCTCTCCATAATTTCTGGTATTAATCTAAATACGCTGTGGTATATCCGATAGTCTCACCTTCTAGGGTCAATTCTACGGAGATAGTTTTACAAGAGTCGTCATATCCATACTCTTTATTAATATTTAAATTAATTTTTAAATTGTCTCGGATATATTTCGCAACAAATTCTTTGAATGATATAGAATCATTTGACATTTTAGTATTTCCTTTTATATTTGGTGCCCACTACGGGACTTAAACCCGTGACCAGCTATGTTTTCCGCTGCTCTTTCTCTGAGCTAAGAGGGCATTTGTTCTTGTTCACAATATTCTACTGGGAGTGACAATATGACTTATCACCCTATCACCAATTTGTATATCCAAAAATGGTGACTTCTGATAACATTCTTTTCATGGATATCATAAAATTTAAACATATGCAGATTGACATTGTGATAACGAACCCGGTCCATTCCGTAAGTCTCGACAGTATACAGATTTCGAACTCTGTTGCTATCTCAGCCGGGTAGTATTCAATCGTCTTTAAATGGCACCATTTCTGGTTACATATGTTATTCTTGATTTGTTGAAGCTATCATAGCTGACTCTTGGGTTGACGTCAAGCGTTCTAACAATTTTTCTATTCGTTGGATTGGCAACATTTGATTATAATAAAAGCCAGCATCTACTGGACTGTGCCCATCACCCATTCCATGAGTATCACACGAGCTTCAGCAACAACAATATCCGACTTCGAAATCCCCTTCATTGATAACATTTATTACCATCTGTAAAGTTTCTTTTATTTCTTGTAAGAGTTCCTTATCCATTGTTTTGCTCGCCATTAATACGTTTTCTATAAACGTTAAAATGTCCAGATTTTGATTTTTCGGGGAGAGTTCCAAGATACTCATATCCTTGTTGTAACATATCAAGGTACTCTTTCTCGACATGCCCATAACCTTCCTTAAACCGATGCTCAATTACTTTCCATTCATATTGCATAAATAATCCTTTTACAATTAATAATATTATCAATATATTTACATTGTGTAGGTAAACATCGTGCTAAATCATATACATCATCATATTCATCAAAATCATCTAACCCAATATTCATCCAACCCAAAGCAAGTTTTTTAACTTTATCAAAAAGATAATCATTTGCCATAACTGCGTTCTCAAATTCTTCATATGTAAAACATTGAGAACCCCGAATTCTTTTATATTCGTCAAAGAATGGTTGTAACATATTACGACTATCTACAGTAATTTTAAATTCAATTTTCATTTATATTTCGATTCCTCTTTATAGTGTATTTCAATTGAATATAATTACATGGTAGAACCGGTTTGATCAATAAGTCAACCCACATCAACTCTTTACCGATCATTCCATCCTTCCACAATTTAACTGCATGACGCTTACTACGACACTTAACATCATCAGCGTATGTTATAAATTCATTTTGATCTATTACAAATGGGCGGATATAATACCTTCTATTTTTACGAATAAATTCATAACTATGGTACGTGACAGTCTTACAATCTGTTACGCCATAATCATATATCATATTTTTATCTTTAAAATATTCGCAAGTATCTTTTATAATACTTTCACAATTATGCAAATCATTGGTAAATAGATCATGCATTAATCTTTGTGAACATTCTTCCTGTAATTTTTGAATTACTCTTCTGGTATTTACTTTACTTAAAGCGTCCATCGTCCACCATTTGTTGTATTTCCGCTAAAATTTCTTTATCTATTTCATCTCTGATTTCGTTTGCCAATCTGCGCACAACATTGTTCATGGCTAAGTGCCATTGTCTTTTATTGCGACGATATCTAGATTGCCATGGCTGAATTATTGCCTTATTGCGTTTAAATGCATACGTTTTTTTATACTGTAATGGAAGCCACCATTTTTCAGCCTCCATTGTCCAACTAGCAGTTAATTTTCTGCCTTCATGTTTCCAAAATAAACTTTTTATGTATTTGTATAATTTGTAAATTACATTCATTACTTAAATATCTCTTTTGTCTGTCAATTACTGAATTTATTGCTTTTCATTCAGATTGTCCTCAAGTTCTTTAATGCGTTTGCGAAGCTCGCCGTTAATGACACTCATATTCTTTATATTATCACGTTCAAAATCGACAGTTCGCAATGCTTTCTTTAAATTTACATTATTGAAATCACAGGCGTCAGCAATGTTTGAATCGCGATTGTCCCATTCTATAAATAATTCACGCTTTTTGAGCCTTCTAGCCGCAAGAGCATCCTCACTAATCTGCCACTTTCTTGCTACAAAGTCAATAGCTGCAAGTACATCACCCATCTCTTCAGTCATTCTGGTTATCATGGAACCTTTACCATCCGGGTGATCATCACTATCATAATATGCGATTTTCTTTGCGCATATCTGAACTAGTTCACCGCATTCTTCCATCAATTTTGTTAAACCATTTGCAGACATCATAAAGCCAATATTCCTGTATAATTTGGAGCCCACTACGGGACTTGAACCCGCGCTCGCCGCTATACGCTATCGCTGCTCTTTCTCTGAGCTAAATGGGCTTAATTCTTTTTCATACACCCTGTGACGGTATCGAACCGTCCTCTTCCAGATCAATATAGATATTCTAGCCGCTATTACTAACAGGGTGTACTATTACATATAAGTAAAACATATGCAGGTTGACATTGTGATAACGAACCCGGTCCATTCCTTAGTTCTCGATAGTTTGAGAGTTTCGAACCTCTCTGTCTAATCTCAGCCGGGTAGTATTCAACCGCCTTTAATGACACCGTTTCCGGTTACATATGTTATTCTTGTTTCTCATTTGATGGCTCTATAGTATCTGGTAGCAGAGTCCTTGTCAACTGTTTGAGCAATTCTTCTCTGTCTAGTATAATTACATTATCACCTTCAACTGTCGCCCCACTATTGGAAGGATATGGAAAAATGTAATCTTCTTGTAACGATAGCGGATTGTAATAACCGTCTTGGTTATCAAGCTCTAGATCGTGGATATCCTTCATCGCGAAATCCCTCTCTTCATTTTTATCAACGTCTAGAGCGTTTAAAAGAAATTGTGGCTCTTTGTGATATTCCGTTGATCCAAACCATATGCAAATTGGGCGAATAGTTCTTACTGAACGTTCGCCCTTATAGTTTGTGTAATCAATCTTGAAATTGCAGTTATATGTCAAGTTTGCTATGTTATACATTAAATAATGGCCCTCTAAATAATTTTACTAAATCTGCCATAAGTTCCTTATCAATTTCATCACATATCTCTTTAGCGCATTTCTTAACGAGAAGTCTTTCGATAATATGGGGATTTCTATTCCACCGCTTATATGATGACTGCCAAGGCTGAATAATATTATGATTTCTTTTACTCTTTGGTAGGATTCTATTGGTATTCAATCTACGCTTCGAAGTTTTCTCCCAAGATATATCTAAATCAAAATTGGCATCAAGCTTATAGCTCGGACCTCCCCTATTAACTCCATCCAATATAATAAATGGCCCATTGACTGTATAATTCATTTCTTAAATCTCTCTTTCGTCTGTTTACGAAGCTCTTTAATCAGATGTTTTAAGACGGCTTCAGTCGCATATTTATCAACAATTACTTTAGCATCATCGGCTATCTCTTGTTTTAACTGTTTAACCATCATTCGTAATGCCCGACTATGATATTGCCTAACAGGCTTTTCATATTCTATTGTCCACTCGCCTTCTAGCTTACGCATTCACTTACCCCATACTATATTTTTGATGATTCTATCAATGATCCTTTCCCACAATGATTTCTTTTTACGAATGTTTATGGTTTCACCATATTCTGGCTTAGGTTCTGGCTTGACTATTTCTTTCTGTTTCTTTTTAGGAGGATCAGCATCTTTCTTTAATTGTGGTTCTGGCCATTGTTTCTTCTGTTCTTCGGATACATAATCATATGTAACTTCACCTGTAGATTCATTTATCAACCTATTAGGTGGGAACCGAAGAAATGCTTTACTATTTTCGATATTACCTTCTATCTGAACCAATCCATTAGACGACTTATGTTGTGTTGCCACTTTTTTCGTTTGTATATTGTCTATCTTTATCTTTGCAAACATTTGATCATCGGAAAATGATGGACTTACATACGATGAGTAAAATAATTTTAATTCTATTGGATCAGAATCTAACAGTTCTTTATTTAATTTCATATAAGAATGACTACCATCACCATTATCTGCTTCCTAAAACATGTACATAATGTACATCATTCCAGTTCCTAATTCAACCATCCAACTTTCACACGATTTTCTGTGCAAATTGGTCAGATGTCCAAAGGCGTAACTTCGGGACAAGCCATCCCTAGTTGTCTCATTCCTGAGACATAAATATTTTTGGCAGCATTCCAATCTCTGTCCATTTTATGACCACAATCCGTACAGCAGAAGATTCGATCACTCAATTTCAAGTCTGATTTATAGCTACCACAACTAGAACATGATTTGGAAGTCGGTGCCCATTTATCTATTACAACTAAATTGTTGTTATAAATCAATGACTTGTATTTGAGTTGGCGTCGGGCTTCGCCCACGCCACCATCAATTCCTGACTTCCCAAACATTTTGCTCCAGCTTTTCAAATTCAAATCTTCTATAATTATCGTTTGGTTTTCGCGACAGATTTGAGTTGTAAATTTGTGTGTGAAATCGTGACGTAAGTCACTGATTTCTTTATGTATTTTTGCTACTTTACATCTTTGTTTCTTTTTGTTTTGACTTCCATCTTTTCTCTTTGAACAAATTCTCTGATACCTTTTCAGCTTTTGAAGCTTGTTTTTCAATGGTTTTGGTGCATCGAAAGATGCGCCATTTTGATCAACCGCGAAAGTTTTGATGCCAAAATCAATTGCTATGGTGTTATCTGATGTTCTAGCTTTACCATAATCATTCATCTCTACCGCAATTGATATAAACCATTTATCAGCTTTTCGACTGACCACAGCAGACATGATCTTACCTTCAAATCTCAATGTCTCTTCCAATTTAATTTTTCCAATTAGTGGAAGTTTAATCATATTATCAGTTATGTGAAATTGATCGTTTGAGACATAAAATGAATCGCGTTTGTACTTTTTCTTAAACTGCGGATACGCGGTTCGTTTGTCGAAGAAACCTTTGAAAGCACTTTGTAAATTTGTAAATGGTTGTTGATTTGCATCTTTTGGTGAATCGTATATCCATGGAAATTCCTGCTTTTTAATGGAATTGAATTGCTTTTTCAATTTTAATGCTGACGGTTTCTCGCCTGCCATATATTGCTTATTCCATTCGGCCAAAGCCCAATTGTAAGTGAATCTGGCGCAGCCTGCGGCTCGCGCCAGCATCTGCTTCTGTTCTTTGTTGGGTTTTAACTGAATTTTGTGGGCAAGATTCACGGCGATTTTATTCGCTTTTTCTCTTAACTTTGGCGTCTTTCGGCACCAATATAGTGCGTGATGCCGTTTGGTATGCACCTTCGATGTAGCCAAGGTGGAACCAATTGTAAGCTGTTCTGTAACATACACCTTGCGTCTTTGCGAAATCTACTAATTTTATCATCATTTTTCAATCCTTTACATCTATTTATACGGATTTTAAAAATACGCGCTAACAATTTTTGATTTCTTGTTCCTTTAATCGTTTAATTTCTCTACGCATTAAGTTGTCATAATTGTTCATTGCAACACCAATATTACCACCACTTTCGGCGTGTTGCAATATCAACTCTTCTTTGATTTTTTCTAAAGGTGAAAATGGGTATGAGGTTAGATTCCATAAAATTGTATCACATTCCTCATAGGTTAAATCTTGTGACCAATACTTGCGAACAAAATCTACAAAAGTGCCTTCAGTTATTTCTTCCATTATTCATTCTCAATTACAGTTCTTCTGTTCCAACGGTCAATAGCTTCTTGTTCACTATCACCACTTATTTCTGCGCCACATCCTCCAGCATTTTCGGTACAATTCATAGTCCAGCACATACCGTCACCTTCCTTAGCTCTATCTCTTCCATGATAAGACCGCATAGTCCCTTCATTTGGAAGTACATTATCTCTCCAGTATGTCCCAGATGGATATAGCGTATCAATTAAATCTTCTTCTGGTTCCATACCACAGAACGGGCATGGTAGTAATTTTACGTTGCTCATAATGATTAATCCATTTCAATAATTTTAATATCTCTACCCAAATAACCAGAAGTATTAACAGGTGTGCATGGTGGTCGCCATTTATTTTCCAATGCTGTTTTAATCCAATCAGGTGTTAACAATTTTAATTGTTCATTACCAATCTTTTCAGCTTTTTTACATGCTTCTACTGCTGTTTTAGCCTTTCCAATATATCTAGTATGTTTATAATTCCAATCAGTAATTTCTACTGACCATCGATACATTCCATCGATCAAATCAACTTCCAAATCTATATTAGCTGGAGAATTGTAGTATAATGATTTTCTCCAAGGACTATAATTTAATGATTTGGAACCCCAACCAGTACCGTTGAATGGTTTTGGCGGAAAATAATCTAATTCATAGCTCATACTATCCTCACATCAAAGTCATGTACGTACCCTTTTACCAGAACATCGCCTGTAATGCAAGTCAATGCTAGATGATCACCATGGTGAATATGATCTACTTTGAATTTATGTCCTTTATATTCTTCATAATAAGGATAGAATGGTGGCTCATAAACTTTGTCCACAAACTCTACAATCATGCCGAGCTTAATCTGAGTCATACTCATCATATCCTTTAGGTGATATAGGTAACATTTTTATTACGGTTGAGGTTCGTGACCTCGAAATAAATAATACAACCATACTGACTATACTCACCAGCACAAACCTTTATTTTACAATCTACGCCGTATTGTAGTCGAATAGTCGTAATGAATGCTGCGAAATGTGATGGCTCACTTGCGGCGACATCAAGTGAATCAACTAAACAATCATATTCATTAAGTTTGGCAGCAATCTTACCATCACACTCAATTAATCGATATCTGTCAGTTTCAATATCCTGCACAATGAACACAAGCTCTGAATTAGGTGGTGCGTACATATCTTATAGCCTATCCGAGATATTCACGATTTTGTAAAAATCGTAATACTTATTTTGTTGAGAGATATATTCTTGCGCATCAGCTTCATTATCGAATGAGGCTAAAAAATTGTCAATATTTGGATAATATTGATCCCACCCCAACACCCAAAATAATTTCATGTCCTTCATCCCCTATGTTTAAGCTATCATAAGGGAATTGAGGTTAGATGTCAATGATGATCAATACGCCAACGCGGTGTCAGCTTGTTGCTGTGTCAATAGACCAACACTGACGAGGTATGCAATACCATTGATTGCATCTGGCGATCCTAATCTCACGGTCTGTCGGGCGCGAAGCGTGACCAACATTTCTGCGATGATAGGGTCGTTCGGTGCCGCTGCTGTTATCGCGGCGAATCGCTCCGCGCCAATACGTTCAACAAACTCAAATACTGAAATTTGATCAACCTTCGCTGAGTCAGCCCATGATTCAGCTACACGTTCGATTGCATTTTGTACATATTCCTGTACAGATTGGTACGGTGAATCTCCATCTTCAGGGATTGTCATCATATAAGCCGCATTTGCGCCAGCTATGTGTCTGTTATTTGTTAAAGTAACCGTAATTGTCATTTTTATTCCTATTTAGTTTATAAAGGTATTTATCAATTCAAGGCGACCAACCTAATCATATCACACTGCTCTGGCTTTAGCGGCATGAAACAAGTCATCAACTTGTTCCTGAGTTAATCCAAGGGCGATTCTTCCCGACTCAATAAAATCAGAATCGCGACGTATCGTTGATCTGTGTTGCCAATAGATTTGTTCCACCGGAGAAAGCGTATCTACATAACCCTGCACAGAGGGAAGTAGATTGAGATCATGTAATGTCAATTTGAATGCTATAGTGTCCACTTCCTCTGGCACGGCAAGTTCTTCGACAACCCATGTCTGGGTCCATCTGCCATTTATTAGGGCATCTGGTCCATTGCTCAATTGTTCATCAGGTCCAAATTCTGGAGGGTCTACTTCCAAAACATATTGATAGCCTACCGCCGCTAACTGCTCATCGGTTGGGGGATTATCCCAGACTGTGCGGATGCCTTGCGCGGGATTTGCTACTGATCCGATACGTGGAAACGTTCGAAGTAATTGTTGCAGCGTAGTTCTACCGCCAGTTATTGTGTTTACTATTTTCATACTAACTCCGTGTGTCTTCGTTGTCTTGCGTTTAGAAAATTGATTACTTCAGGATTGACTATTTGATTGATGACACCAGCGCCTCGCCAGATTCGCAAAGCTGCAAGATTTGCGTCAAGATAAGAGCCGGGGGTTACGGATGTCGATCCGATCCTGACGTCAGATGAGCTACCGGCTCGTGCGCCTCCAACTAAAGTGGTTGTCACAGCCGCATCCGTGCCGATTTTCACTCCAATTACATCTGCATTTGGATCGTGCCAACATAACACAGGAATCCATTCACTCATCGGTACATTAGCAGAAACCGATACAGCGCCATCAGCAGCGACAGATCTCCCAACAGTAAAGATCAAAGTCGACAAAGAAAAGTAAATAATGAATGCTCTTGCGGTAGCAGTAGCGACCACAGTACTCGGTGATTTGGCAAAAATGATGCGGGCGCCAGTTGCGTTTCGCTTGGCCCAAAAGTGCATGGCCCATTCATTATCTAAAATATTTACATTTGATGTTCCTGAACTTGGCAGATAGAGATGCTCCGAGTTATCTGGTGTAAACAAGCGTGACCCGTATCCGGGCGTTGCTCCGGCGGCGGATTCCACTGTATTCACATCAATGAAATCATACTCACTAATACTTTGATCAATAGCGTCCCCACTAACCTCTTCAAGATCAAGTGAAAGAACTAAATTAGATGATAGGTCCAAGCTACCATTAGACCGTTGTAAGAACCTGCCGCCGCGTTTAATCACGCTGTACTTCCTCCAATGATCACGGAGTTTGTTCCATCACATTCCCACCATAGGAATGATGGGTCAGCAGCACTTCCTGTGTGTCCAGTAGACGCAGCATCAGGGGTTATGACCATTGATCCCGTCACTGACCAAGTGATGACCCCAGCTCCAACGGCTCGCATAATCAAGCCGCCCATTCCAGCGGTTAAAGTGTCAGGAAATATAGCGCTGTTCGCTCCAGCATCCGTAAACCTTACGCACTTGTTTACATCACTTGGGCCAAAAGTGTGAGAGTTGGTAGACGTTGGTTCTTTATAAGTCTGCCTTGCGACAAAAGAACCTTCGACTTCAAACTCATCCGTAGTAATTTTCATGTGTGTATATCCCTATTAGTCTAATTGATATTTATGCTGCTTGAATCAGTTCGACTCGACCAACCCAATAAGTTGTCGTTGCGTTGGCAGGAGTTACTTGGATTACGATTGCACCCGCACCCGCACCCGTTGCCGGTACTACATTGATCGTTGGTGTGCCTAAAGCAGCATCTAAACCCTTGGTAGTAACCGTGTTAGTGCCAACGATTATTGCATTGCCGCTAGCTCCCCGGCGTGCAGTACCTTCGATCTTCCACGATCCAGCAGCGGCGCCAGACGCATGCACCGCAACAACCCGCGCTTCGAAATCTGCGCCAGAGTTAATTGGCAACACCATCACATTCGTGGCGGATTCGGCGCCACCGTCCGCCGTGAGCGTTGTTGCGGATGCTGCGCTGGTCGTAATGCGGACTGGCTGTACTATAACCTGCGCGTCGCCTAATGCCGCACGCTGACCAGCACTATACGCGCCTGCGCCATATAGCAGGCGCGTAGTGGCCGTCGATCCTCCGGGAATCCACGACAGCGGACCAGATGCCAAGTTTGCATACCCACCACCAACAGCAGAAGTTTGTCCTCCTGCTATGTTTGTATTACCGCCAGCGACGACAGAAGTTGAACCTGAGGCAGTGTTTCTGAATCCCCCTGCGCATGTCGCCCATGCGCCGGAAGCGACCTGCGTAGCGAGAGTGCGAGTGCTTGTCTGCCAATCAACTGCATTCGTCCCGCGCGCATTACCACCCGCCGTGGTGCTATCCGGAACCTGCGCAGACAAAGCGCCTGTACCCGCAGGAGTCAGTGCGACGTTGATGTTAGCGGTGCCAGTACCCGCACTCTGCGCAGCGATCTGCATCCAACCGGATGTGGCGCCGGGAATGAGTGCCAAACGCTCGTAGTTGCTGGCATCGGTATAGGTATTGTAAATGCGGGAAGTTTGGGTGGTAACACCACTACGTTGCGCAAGTATCCCAGCGGCATCCCTGAAAAGAGCTGTGCCCGTGCTGAAAGATAGAGACGCACTAGCGCTTACTACATTTATATCCGTAGTAGATATACTGATCATGCGCGTCCCGGAGCCGCTCCACATAGTGAGCGTACCTCCGTAGTTGCCGATGCCAGCAACACCGGGATCTTGCACTCCGGGTGACGTAGGAAATACGATAGCCCCGCGCCTCAGTATGCGGACAAAATCTGATCCATCCACACTAAATGTAGCGAACCTGCTCAGCACATCGCTAGCGGTATTCGTCACGTTGAGTTTGATGCCCTCAAACGTAACCGCAGCGTTATTCCAAGTCTGCGCAAGATTAAGAACAGGGTTACTAGCAGTAAGGACACCGCCGCCTAGCGCTACAGTCTTGTTAGTCGTGTTGTAAGTAAACCCTGAGTCGCCGGCAAGTGCGCCAGCGTTGTTGAACTGAATCTGTGTGTCTGCGCCACCCGCTGTTGCTGGGAAGGTAGCGGGCTTGTCTGTTATATCATCCCAGCCTACTGCGCCAGCATCGCCTGCTGAAAATTTATCGTATTCAATTCCTATATCAATGTCAAAAGCAGTAATATCTGGGCGAAGTATTTTATATTCACCCGGATATGATATTGTTAATGAGTATGCACTACCACTCATAGCTACGACACCATTTAAGTAAAATGATTCGTAAATATCGAGAACATTTTTTCTTTTAACTCTAAAAAGAGGAATATCCTTCGGAATGTTCACAGTAGGACTGAAAATGGTTAATTGTAACACTTCGTTCTCGCCAACAATGATTGACGATGTTAGTGTTTTAGTCCTTCCAGCGGTTAATAGAACAGTTGACATAAATTATCCATGATATTTTGTATATTTATATCATGTGATAAAATAAATTAATTTATTTGTACTCCAATATCCGTACCAAAATATGATATGTTAGGGCGGTATACCCTATATGTACCAACGATATCTATCGCGACACATAAATTTTTTTCAGTTAAAATAAGCTGCCCCACACCAGCCACAAATGCATCATCAAAAATTCCTAAATTATTCATTCGTTGAATTTTTAATGTAGCAGTTTCATTTTGAAGAGGGTCTGCGCCAGTATATATGCACACTAATACCGAAGAACCCTCGGAAACAACAAATGAATCAGAATATGCAGAAGTTTGGCCTAACGAAAGAATGCTTGTAGTAATGATTATATCCCCTTATGAATAACATATATGGATATTTATATATTTTCATATTCCGAATTATCTTCTTGTTTATGAATCAATAATAATTCATATTCTTCAAGAGAATCTCTGTATTTTTCTAGGGCAGTTTTTTCTCTATACTCTAATACGGAGCCAGTGCAATAGTAGCACATGCAACGACGACTAAATCTACGTGTTTTCATTTTTCTTCCACGTCAGTTGGTGGTAATTCCATCCATGCGATTGGTTTACAATTATTTGATCTAGTTGTGACATGCCCACCTACAATATATCCATTCCAGAATCCACTGCCCGGATGATGTTCTTCGAAGATACCATTAAAATATCCTATACCTACTTGTTTACAATTATATCGGTTATCACTATGATTAGTGAATTGCCATAAAATAAGAATATCTCTGTCCTTGGGAGCAGTATCCATAGATTGCCACGGTGGGAATTGGCTATAGTTCATATTATCTCTTCAATGTACTGGAAATTTGTTCATAATCTAATCTTGGTTCAACTTTAGTTAGATCATAGAACACTTTTAATTTAGCATCAGTGTCTATATTAGACATACCTTCAAAAAGATATGCCATTTGTTCTTTAAGACCATAAGTTAATTCTTTATGACCCATAATAGCCGAAGAATATTCGACCATTTGTTCTTGGAATGATGTAACCATGATATTCCTTAAAATTGAGGACCATGTTGGAATCGAACCAACCTAATGCTGCTTACTTTTGGTGATTTCAGATTTGAACTGATCAGAGCCTAAAACTCTTACACCCACAGGCAGCCGTAATACCCAGACATACCAATGATCCATATAATATTATTTTGCAGACCGGCAGGGACTTGAACCCCGATCATCAGTTTTCCTAAATATTCTTTTACAAAAACATTTAGGAGACTGGTATGCTGCCATTGCACCACCGATCTATATTACTTTATTTATTCCATTCTACAGTAGCATTTTTTGCAAAACCTGTAAATGGCATCTTTATGCAAACGCTTTTAATTCACGTTCTCTAGCTATTCTTTCCATTTCTTCTAATTCTTCTAATTCTTCTAATTCTTCTAATTCTTCTAATTCTTTAGCTGAGACAACAATTATTTCCATAATTTTATTTAATTTTGGCGAGGACAGATGGATTCGAACCACCATTTCACAATTTTAACATCATGCGTAATTCCAAATGTGGTGAATGCATTCTACTCACGCGTTATACGACATCCCCATTTCTTGTATCATACACAACTTATTTAGTGTTGTCAGCTATGTTTGATTTCAGTGTTTTGAACTATTTTATGTTCACGTTGATAAATACTTAAAAAGGATAACAAAATGATTAAAACATGTTTATACTGTAGTAAAGAGTTTACCACAAATGACTCAAGAAGTAAATTCTGTAATCAATCGTGTGCCGCTTCATATAATAACAGTAGAAGAAAACATAGTGAAGAAACAAAACGAAAAATGTCTGAAAACCATAAACTAAGCAGATCACTTAAAATAATAACATGCATAATCTGTAACGCGCAATATCAACATCGGCGATATAGAAAAACGTGTTCTGATGAATGTTACCATAAAGCAAGATCACAATTGACAATCAATTATTGGAAAAACGGATTATATGATGGTGTAAAAATGGGAGGCGTTCGTCTAGGCTCTACCAGAGGTAAGTCTGGAAAATACCAAGGCATATATTGCGATTCTACTTATGAATTAGCTTTTGTAATATACAACTTAGATCACGGTAATAATATTGAAAGATATGGAAAATATTTCGACTATTATGACCCTGATCGCAATGACCACTTCAAATTTTTTCCCGACTTTTTAGTCAATGGTAAAATCATAGAAATAAAGAATTATTTTAGAAATATAGACACTTACAAATTATCAGGAACAAACGGTTTGGTGACCATAAAATATAAACAAGATTTACAAGAGATATTTGAATATGTTGAAAACAAGACTGGATTACACCGAAACAGATTTTTTGAATTATATGATGATGTCGTAATTGAATTTAAGGGATGTGCTAATTGTGGTACAGAGTTTAAAGTTACTTCTGACCGTAAGAAATTTTGTTCTCAAAAATGTGGCGGGCAGTATGCGGGAAATCATAATAGATTCTGTAAATCTTAAAGAAGAATGGCGGGGTTAAACGGATTCGAACCGATATTTCATTCATCGACAGTGAATTTTCTTCGCCAGTTAGAAGATAACCCCGCAGTTCCTTAATTTTTATTACCTATATCTTGTATATATGCTATTACATCATCACAAATTCTACAATAGCCTGTTAAATTTTTGAGCAGGACTTCTCAAATCCTTCGCGGACTTCGACATCCACATAGTTGCTCAAGCTATGGCATCTATTCAGTAAGTGCCTCTTACCTGCTGGGTGGTTTAGAGCATGACCAGTCGCATGCTATCCATTTCACCTTATGGACAAGGACCGGTGTGAGATCACCGAATTTCTAAGTTGTGCTATCATAACTGATGCACCAACTCTTGTCAACACTTTATCGATATGTACTTACTGTACCTTAAACATGCAAACTCTTCCTCGTCAAGGTCATAGTCAAATCCACCATGGATGCTCATATAATTGTTACCAGATGTCAGGTTCTTATATCTAACATAACCGATAGTATTAGTAAAATTCTCAAGTTTTAGTGGCTTTTTCTGCACAATTAGAAAATGAGTAATCCAACCATCTACTTCTAATTGACTACCAGAACCAACGTTCTTTTGTGTAAAAATATCCTTCCAAAAGGAAATTCTATCCGCCTCACTGGCTTCAAATGAGTTAACTATATTGTCTAGAATTATTTTAACTCTTACTGGATAGTTCTTAAAATTATAGCACTTGCCAAGCAATTCAAAAAGCTTATCAAAGTTCGTGCGAATATTTTTCCAATCGTCTACGGTGCCTAGCACTTTTATCTCTGGCAGACCACACATAAACATTGAGTACGAATAATACGGTGACGCCATTTCACAAAATAAAGCCTGAATCATTCCAACAGATTCTTCGCTCTCAATTGATAATTCTGGAAAGAGGATAGACGCATCAAAATTAATGCTCTTCGATAAAGCCTCTGATAATAAATCCATCGGCATCTCATATTCGCTATTCGTTGGAACTAGAATTTCTTTCTTTTCAGTGGAATCGGTAAACAGTTCCCTAAATGGTTCCGGCTTATCTACAATAAATTTGGACACTTCACTAATAATCAGAATCCAAATATCATATGGTGAGATAGATACATTCACATGATTCGAATAAGCGTGACTCAAAAATCCCAAGAGTCCCGCGTTACGCAATTTGGTCTGGGGAAATTCATAAAAGAATTGATATTTTTCATCAGGTTTCAATACCTTAGTCATATTTGACCGAATAATATCTCCTAACGGATATTCTCGTATATTCTCAGATTTAGTCAGTTTATCATTTAAAATTAATTTCATAGCACAAAATCATCCGCTGAAACATAGTGATATACACGATTATTATGGAAATCATCCACATGAAGGTGGAAGTCGCCATTCACATATTCTTTTCGATGCTGTACAAGCTTCTTATGAACCTGTAAGAACTCCGCTTCCATTCGAGCCTCATTAACTAGCTTCCAAGACAGCGTTGTCTTATTGGCATGTACATAATTTTCATCAAGGTTCATTATCTGCTGATTGAGATCAAGCAGAATCTTGTCCAATTTGATTCTCCCTTCTTCTAAGATAGAATCACGCTTACTGATTAACTTCTGTTCGATCTCTTCCCACGAAAGAAAGCGCTCTACACCCCTTTCTTTTGATGCTAAGAAGACGCAATACTTACCTTCAAGTTTCATCTGTGCGATAAAATCTACAACTGATTTCGGATCAACATATTCGTCATATTTATTCACGTTTTTAACAAACTCCGCATTAATATGCGACAACGTTCCGAACGACTTTAACATTTCTTTTCTGTCGTCTGTAAGCTTATGGATCTTGAAGTAATTATTCATATTTCTCTCTTAGTTATAATTTAACGCTGCGGTGCCTAGTTCTAGCTTTCGGCATCTCATCATAGTCCCCTTCACGCATACCCAAGTATGGTTGAGGCCAAGGCACACCTACTATGATCCCCCTTGGTCGTGTACGTCTATCCGTACTGTCCGCAGCGGCGCTCTTTGATTCTTTCGTGTATCTTACATGGAGTCCTTCATCTTGTCAATAGCTGATCGTCAAGTATCTATTCTTTTTTGTAAATTCATATGTTACGCATAACGGTAATGCAAAGATTTCTGAGAGATATTTCGCGGCCTTGATAGCGTTTGCATTTTGTAGTAAATCGTAATATCTATCTTGCTGCTCGTCAGTTATAACATATTTTACATCATCTATGACTATGTAAACATCATATTCTATTGGTACATGCGATTCATTATCAGTAGAGGCGATAAAAATAATATTATTGTCTTTTATAAATTGACGAACAACTTCTAAAAATTTACAAGACAACATTTTTTCTGGAGAGTCACTAAGTTTGATATAATCTTTATAATCATACCAACCAAATCTATTATGACAGTATGGACCACCACCATCATGCGCAGGACCGTAAAGGACAGGATCGACATAACCCAGAACACCTTCAGACAAGGCATCTTTTAATAGATCGTGTAAATATTTTCGTTCAACTTTCATTTCGGATCTAACCTAGATATACCAATTCTTTTCCATTTATTACCGTAGTGAATGAACCCTTCTGGGCTGACGACTCTACAATTTGAATACATTTCAGTAATTACTACTGTTTCCAACCAATAGATGGTATCTTTATGTAGTAGTGGGAACCAAGCGAATTTTGTATAAATTCGCTGTTCATTTATTTTTGCCTTGCTTCGGGGCTTTTGTTTTATATTAAAGATCATTTGCGTTCGTTTCCATATCCGGTAAATAATCCCACTTAATAGGACTGGCAAATCCGTCCATACTCAATTCTTTTCCAAACTTTGAATTGCCAGTAAAAAATCCTACATACTCTCGTTGGAAATAAACCAAACTAAAATGAGTAATTGCGATAAACTTTTCCCCATCCTGACGTTCCCATACTGCAAGGCACACTGTACCATCTTTTGGAGCAGAATCAATCGGTTTCCAATCTGGCTTCATTTTTAAGGTCTCTTTCACAAGCTTCAAACGCAGTATCCAAGATTTTGTTGATCTTGTCAAGCTCTTCAATGCACACGTTTGCTAAAAAGATAGCATCTTCTCTTGTCTCAATCTTAGGTGCAGCATCATAATACTCTCTGACATCTTTGACATCATATCTCTTAGACATATCACGTATATTATTGCTCATCTGGAATCCCATACACAGAAATAAGATATCTCAACTGGTTGAGATCGCGGTTTTTATCTAATTCTTTACGACGTTCTTCCAAAAAAAGACGAGCTTCATATTCTTTATCGGTTTCTTCTCTTTCATACTTTAACCAAACGTATTCATCATCATGGTCATACTGCAACCGTATATCGTCATATGATATATGATTAGGTAGTCCATTTACTGTTTGTAAAATATCATTCAAACTCATACCATAATTTAAGTTGATGTATTTTTCTACGATCTTTTTCATTTATACTTTATCCCAGTGAAAACATTTTAAATTGTTTATCTACCTTTAACATTTCATTTCGTCAATATAGTCCATAACTTTGGCACGTTCAACTAACATTTTATCTGCATAAGCATATGCTTGCGTTGCAACAAACTCTGGGTTATTCCACCCATATATTTTAATTTGTAATAATGTTTTCATAGCACATTTAGCGAAGTTATCTCTGAGTTTTTGTTCATATTTTGTCATATTATTCGTGATCCTTGGGTTGTAAACTCATGATAGTTTGGCGTTTTTCTTCTACGTCTTCTAACAATTGACGTATGGCGGCATGAACATGACCGCCGAAATAATAATCTTCGACGATTGCGACCACTTTACCTTTCAGGTATATTCTAATACAACTACCATCATCCTGTATATCATAGATATTCATTCTACAAAACCCGCAGCTTTAATTAGACGAGTAGCAATTTCTCTACCGTATTGCTCGGCTTTAGCTTCATATTCGACTTCATCTTTTTTTGCATGCGGAACATTTAAGGCAACCTGAAGAGCACAATGGCGCGCCATCATATCTGGAAACTTATCCCAAGTAAATTTGTCGCCTCTCATTTTATCATTCAAAAAGGTAGCAAACATGCCAGAGACTGTCGCATAGCACTGATTTGCAATTCGTATTTGATGAAGTTCTTTCATAATCTTTCAACTTCACAAGTTTTTGGTTGTTTTGTTTCTGGATCAATGACTGGAGTTGTTGGACGAAGATATTCACCTAAGAAATAAACAACGCCATTAATACACCCTATCTTCAGTCCATTAGATGTTGTTATAACATTTGATCGACAATACTTGTCGTTACTATCTTTACATGATTGCTTTTCCTTAACAATGGGAATGATAATTGCGGCAATTATAGCCATAATCACAATAACAATCATCAATTCAATTATTGTAAAACCTTTAGTTTTCATTTTCTTTCCTCTACTTTATATTCACATGTAATTGGAGTACCATCATTATAGTTCCATAAATCAATGCCAATAATGACATAACTTAGGTTTTGTGTCAAGTGAAATTTTCACTGACAAGGGCCAACTACATGCCTCTATCGGATCAATTTTTACATCTCCGACTGCTTTTCTCATAATATTATATGCGCCATTGACATCTGCATTTATTTCTAAATCAAGACATTTGTCTTTATAAATTCCTCTGGTTTTTCTATATCCAGAAAATTTCATGTCATCCGTCTTCTCTCCATATGTCGGAATCATATCATTACTCAAACATGATGCCTTTGATGTATAGCTCTCTTCCTGACAAATGACATTAATTCCTCTTGATTCGGCTTTATATGTCAACATTTGTTTCAATTTATTGAATGGCACTGACACAAAATTTTGATTATTTTTCTTTCCGATGTTTATCTCTTGTTTCCAACCTTTATTTTCACCGATTATTAAGGTGTTTATTTGGTTGAAATCTAATTGATTAATAAGCCACGTACTTGCTTTATGTAAATAATCACGAATTTTGTCATTTCTTTTTCTAGAAATGGCGTTGATTCTATTACTTGTCTTTCTTTTGTCTCCTAATTTTGATTGTAGTTCTGCTTTTCTTTTATTATAATATTGGTTTATAGCTTTCAATGGTTTTCCATTTATTAAAAATGGTTTCATGACATTTGACGCTGTTGCTACTAAATTACTTAAACCGATATCAACGGACAAATAACGACTATTGTCACTTCTTTTGTCTTCTATATCTGTCAAATATATCACTTCTATATCAAAATGATTGCTTCTCGGAACAACTCTAACCTGTTGTATATCTGTTTTTTCTGTCTTTATAAAGATGTCATAACCAGATAATTTTACATATCCAGGTTTAACGAAAGATAATGCCTGATTAGTGAAAATTGTCACATATTTACCTGATTTGTCTAGGTAATTTGGTATACGTACCTTGTCATTTTTCTTTGCTTTCAACAAAGCAAAGAATGATCTAAAATTTTGATCAACCAATTTTAAGGTCTGTTGTGACACTTTTCTAGGTAATTGCTGGTAATCTATATTAGTTTTTGCGAAATCACCAGCTAATTTTGAATAGCCGATGTATGTTTTTGTGGAGAAAAAATGCTGACGAATGGCATACAAAGATGCATTATACAAGTTTTTGGACTTGTGAGTCAGATCACACAAGTCACTAAAATAATGACTTGTGCGACATATGGCATGCTTTTCTACACGTCTAGCTTTCATGCAGCTTCCAAGGATTGGATCAGCTTTTCGGTCTGTCGCTTGGACCTACGCAATCCATACAACCGGGCTGTAAAAGATGTGACAAGTGACACGAAATCTTGCATTAAATCTTCTTTTTCGTCCTGAACCGGATTGATGACCTCAATCTTTCTGTCAGAAACAGCCAGCAATTTCTCGATGTAATTGGTGCCGAAACGGGCTAATCGATCTTTGTGTTCCACAACAATCAAGTCAATGTCTTTATCTATTAAAAGCGACTCAAGTTTTGGTCTGTTGTCATTTAAACCAGAACCAATTTCTGTGACAATCTTCTCTATTTTGTATCCTTTGGCATTGCAATAAGACACAACTCGATCTTTTTGTCTATCAAGATTATCTTTGTTTTCTGTACTCGAAACTCGGGCATAAACAGCGACTTTTGTCTCTTTATTGACATCAAGTAAGATGCGAACCCTGCCAGTTTGTGTATGTTCTATTTGTAGTTCGTTATTTTTGATCCAGCGCCATACTGTGCGCTGGCTCACACCTTTCATTTTTGCATATTCAGATATTTTTATTCTCATTTGTTTTTCTCTTCTACAAATCTATTTATAGTAAACGCAGACAAGTGTACCAAAAATATCCTGTTATGTCTTCTAATTCAATAAAGATTCATAATACCAGCAGATTTCAGCAAGTCAACGCCTTCTTTTTCTGATAGTGGCGGCAACCCACCAATAGACTCAAATTCGGAATTATCATTTTTAATCGCTTGAATTTGTTTACGAATATATCTCATAAACAATATAGCTTTATCTTCATCCAAGAAAGTCCCGTCACCAGTATCACTAATAGGCACTGGAAACATGAAGCCACATTCAGTTTTATAAAACAATTCACCATGCTTATAGTAACAAAACTTCACTCTCTTATTATCTTTAACTATGTCTTTAATATTGTAATTCATGAATCTATCCCTCTGGTTATTTCTAATCCACTATTTTCTAGTAGTCTTTTTGCTCTACCATAATTGTCACCCTTTGGTGACATGTTTAAATTTAACAAACCATGGCGTATACTGCCAGCGTTTACTATGCTATTAATAAGTTCGTTATCACTTATTTTCGCCTTTCTTGTGTTTCTTCCTCGCCATGTCGGAGTTAATGAATGACAATTAGGACATAATCCCTCTAGATTATCTCTAGAATTATTCTTATTATTTCCGTCAATATGGTCAATCTCTAATGAGATTGGAGATCCCATCCACTCAAAAATACCACAAGAATTACATTTATTTTCTTGTTCTTTTATGACCCTAACCCGCTTTACATCAAAACATACAGAGTCAAATGGTTTTTCATTAATTTTCTTTTCGAGAGTTTCTTTTATTTTCTTAATTCTAGTTGGTGTATGTATTTTTGATATTCTCTCTACCCTTTCCAAATCTGATAAATTTCTCCAAAATATCTTGTTCTGGTCTGCTTTTTTAATTTTGGCTTCATCAGTAAAGACCCTAGTATTTCTACATGCTAGAGAACAATAATTTATTAACCCCTTGGATGGTATAAAATCTACTTCACATTTTTTACATTTCATGTTATGGAACCTTATGGTTATATTCTTATTTATACATAAGGTTCGATATTGCCTAATTAAATGGTGGGACGACCGGGCAACGATCCCGGAACCTGTCGGTTAAAAGCCGAATGCTCTGCCAATTGAGCTACCGTCCCATAAACTTACTCTTCGAATTCTCTGTAATTCTTTGCAGGAATCCATTTATCATCGATCTTGATCATACAACCAGTCATCATTGTATAATGTGATGGTGTATTAGACATGTTCCATGTTTTAGTACATGAATATTCATTCAACGCTGCTTCAAGTGTAAATAATGAAGCGAACCCAAATAAACATGCTATTATCATATATATCTCTCCATGCTTATAAGAATTCAAGCCTGCAATTCCAACCACGATGGCTAACATAAGAAGTATTACGAATACAAAGAAGAACATTTATATCTCCGATCTGCTTATTGTGAAGCTATCTTACTGGAATCTTCGGTCAATGTCAACTCATATTCACGCTTGATCACTTCTCTAATCATTAAACTAAGTGCAAGACAAAGGATGAATACGATTGGTAGGAAAATATACCCATGATAAACTAATGCTATAATCGCAATGATATTTAATGTCCTGTGTACGACAGTAATTGATGACTCTGGTTTATATACCTTTGCACTATTCTGCAAAATAGCGTCATTTGTTAATGCTAGAAATAATAGAAAAGAAATAGTAAAAGAGAGGTACACAAAGAATGACAGCAAATTCATAATATTTTCATATTGAAGAATAGCGCCAAAGAATGTCATTACAGATACTAGCACTAACATAAAAATTTTAGTTAACATTTTGGATTTCCCATATATGTTTTAAGTAGTTTAAGAGTTCTTGTGACAAAGTTCATCGACTTAGGGCAACCATCATACCAATCCTTAACCACATCTGTCAAACCATCAATTAGAATTTTTTCTTTTGAAACGCCAGATTCTGACTCTATCTTCATATTTTGTTGTAAAAGTTTTAGCAATGCTATGTCAGCCTCGTATGTTTCTTTAAGAGCCTGCTTCAATTCTTCGCCAATATCTTTGGCTATGATCAAATCCATCTTCATCTCAAGCTTGCGTAAAATTGAATCACTTATTATCAAATCATGTAAATTATCCTCGGCATAACCAGAAGGATAAAGATCAGAACGATATGATGGGGGGACTTGATCGTCAGGGATTTCTATAATTATGCGCATGGTGGGTTTTTGGTTATGGAGGTTGTAAAGGCATGTTCGCACAAAAAAGGAATAATGTCAACGAACTCGTATAAATACTTAAAAAGGAGAGTTCGAATGCCAAAACCAAGAACGTCAGTAATATGGTTAATACCTAGAGAAGATTTACAAAACATGATAGACACAAGTAGTTCTATCGTAGAAGTTTTAGAGAAGTTAGGATTTAATGGTTACAACGGGAACCATAGGACACTGACACGGAGGATCAGTGTGGAGTCAATTAATACCGAACAAATGAAATTAAACTATAAAGAATATAGAAAAGCACGCATAGATTGTACTCATAATATACACAATGTTTTTGTTACTGGTTCTAAGACGAGTAGAAAAACAATTAAAAAGATACTAACAGAAAATAATCTATTAGCTTACAAATGTTCTGAATGTGATAATAATGGAAGTCATAATGGCAAACCATTAATCTTGCAATTAGAGCACATTAATGGGATTAATGATGACAATAGATTAGAAAATTTATGTTTTCTTTGTCCTAACTGTCACAGCCAAACTACTACATTTTCTGGTCGAAATTCCAAACGTCCGAAGAATGACAAGCGGAAGAGCTATGAATCAGCAGAGAAAAAGGCCATCAGGACTCAAAATATGAGAAAGTTTAACGTCACTAAAGAGGAATTGACAGAATTGATCATAAACCATTCAATGGTGTCTTTGGGTGAGAAGTTTGGTGTCAGTGACACGGCAATTAAGAAAAGATGTAAGCGGTTGGGGATAGATTTAGATTTGAGAAAATATAAAAAATTGGAGCGGGCGATGGGAATCGAACCCACCTAAACTCTGCGTTGGAAGCGCAGGGCACAGCCACTATACCACACCCGCCTAATTCTTTAATTTTGGTGCAACCGAGAGGCTTCGAACCTCCAACACCTGACATTTCACGCCAGTGCTCTACCAGTTGAGCTACAGTTGCATTGTTCATACATACTACACCTATTTAGTATGTTTGTCAACTGTTGTTTTTGCCTAGAAAATAACAAATTCGAACCATCTGTATAAATACAATTAACAACATAAGAAGGTTCAAAATGAATTATATATCAAAAGAAGATTTACAAGAGGCGATCAATGCCAGTACATCAAAAGCCGAGTGTTTTAATTTTCTAGGTTTACACACTACTAGCAATTACTCTTATAAGTCATTAAATTATTATATAAAGTTATATGATTTAAATATAGATAAGTTTACAAATAATAAAATAGGGAAAAATAACATTAAAATAAATCTAAAAGATATATTGGATGGGAAATATCCATCATACACAACATCTAAACTAAGAGTGCGATTAATTAAAGAGAATATATTCTCTCATCAATGCTCTATATGTTCATTAACTGAATGGAACGATAAACCAATACCATTGGATTTAGATCATATAAATGGAGATCCAACAGACCATCGACTAGAAAATATAAGATTATTATGTAGGAATTGTCACGCACAGACTAGTAACTTCTGCGGAGCAAATGTCAAAAAGAGATCAGTTAAGATAAAACCAGAAAGACCTAAAAAGATAAAACCCGAAATAATCCGAAAAGAAATATACAATTATAGGACGGGAGAACTAACAACAAAAATAAAAGATGATATGGAAATAATTAAAAACTGTGATATTGATTTTACAAAATATGGATGGGTGACAAAATTAGCCACATTACTTGGTAAGAAACCTCAGAAAATCAATAGATGGATGAAGAAATATATGCCAGAAATTTTAGAAAAATCATTTCAAAAATCTAATAATTTGGCAGCGGTAGATGGAATCGGACCACCATAGTCTGAGTCAAAGTCAGATGCATTACCATTATGCTATACCGCTACATATTTTGTTAATGGACAGTAAATAATCGTGTACTTAAATCATTTACTGCCCTAGATTTAACATGAGTGTTCGATAGATCATCCAACCGGGAATTCCACCGTAGGTCACATACGATCTGAGTCATCTTAAATCTATTTCTTAATTTTTTGCGGGCATGATAGGAGTCGAACCCACAGCCGAATGATTCGTATTCATTCCATCGTCCATCGAAAGTGCATACCCGTGATTTGTGTATCTTACATCTATTTAGTGTTGCTGTCAACTACTGGTTTCACCATAAACAATAAAACCTAATTGTTGTCACATCTTTTGATACATGTTTTAAATCTACTTCTAATCCCTCACACACATCGGCATTATATTTTCTAACATAATTTAATGATGTGGCAATACACTCTTCTTCTTCTTCGGGATATTCCCCATCAAAAAAAATTAACAACCTCAATTGGTGGTTTGATGTTTAATTTCTTACAAGAGTCCCAAACAGCCTTCATCACTCGCCATTTATCATCTACTGGCACTAATCCTACAACATGCATTGACATACTCATAAACTTATTATCCTTTTATTAAAAGAAACTTTTTCCAGTACTTTCTATCTGATAGATGCCCATTTTTAGCTTTTCACCAGCATCGTTTGTGTCAGGAGTGCTTCGTGTATGTTCTTCCTGCAAATCCCACTTACCTCTCAACCGATATTTTTTTAAATCTTTATCTTTTAGTTGTTCAGCTTCAACGTCCAAATGTTTATTTGGTAATACGTCAATATTGAATTTTTCCTTCAACATTTTTCGAATCTCTGACAGGACTATAGATTTACCAGTGCCTGCTGGACCAGATACAGTAATTGTTGTAATATTTTTTCTGCGCCCACGATTCATTATTTAACCCTTATCAGTTTCTTGTAATTCTTCTTCATCTTTATTGACAACACCATAACAATACCAGAAATCATCTGATTCATTTATTAATAACCAAATTGCCATATCAATATTAGCACTATCAGTAACATCTGTCTGCCGGAACGCTTTATGAAAGTAACCGTCAATATCTGGTAAATCTGATTCGTATTCTTTAAGCAATTTATACAAAGCTCTAGAAGCATAGCTATCTGAAGTTTTGGTTCGTTTTTCAAACAACTCAAGAAATTGTTTGATTTTTACTTGGTCATTCATAATATTCTCTCAAATAGATCCATAATCAAATAATGACAATCGTTCTTGTTTAATCACTAGAATATTCTTCCTGTACGGGATACCAAAATCTTCCAGCAATTCTTCAGAAGATACCGAAAAATCTTCACCACAACAATCACAAGTAATATTGTGTGGATATCTTTCAAACTTTTCTATGAAATATTCGACAGCCTCATCATATGGCAGTTCAATGTATATGACACCATAATCTTTAATCTTTCTTGAGCCGCCACTACACATATCATAAAATTCGGTCCACATATTAGTCTTCTTCTGTTGGTGCACTATACAGTAACGGATTGAACCATTCAAGCTCTTTTGGAGAAATTTTCATCTCATCCATGGTAGCAACCATAGCTTGGGCTAGCTCTTCAATCCACGCATTTTTTACTTTTTGAAATTCATCGATATTCATTTTAATACTCCAATGACTTAATTTGAACGTTCTGCTGAACGCTGTAAATTAAATTGTGTGCTATTCCCATTTATACATGTCACCACCATCAAACCGTTTGCGGAATGAATTATTTCTTGGATTTTATCCTGACCACCACAAATATCTACAGCAAGATTTACTGTCCAACCCGGTACAGTATCGCTACAGGCAGAAAGTAGAAATACAATCATAATTAACATTATTGTGCGCATTTACTTATCCTCTTGTAACTGAATTGAGTAGAATATACCATTTTTACAATTTACTGAGCCGGAACTAGTAGATGCATCATAAAACATTTGCTGTATCTTATCTGCCCCGCCACAATGAATTGCGGCACTGTCAGCAACCCATTGTGGGATTGCATCGTTACATCCAGCAAGTGATAAAATTAAAACTATTAAGATTGTGGTTTTGGCCATGGTAGTAAGTCCGAATGTGGTAGTGGTCTATTATTCACTGCTGCGAGAAGATTGTCAAGCATTCTTCTGACATCTTTGTCCGTATATCTTGGATGTTCATGACCTTCTAATAACATTAGACCAATGACTTGATAAGCTTCATTACAAGCGGCTTGTAGCCTTTCTTTATGCTCTTTAATAGTGTCCGAATCTTCACAATTTTCAGACATGAACTTAATTGTGTCGTTTTTATAAACTCTCATACAAATGGCCAAACACGCTTAGGAGCTTCATAGGGTTCTACCACAACTGGAGTGGGTTCTGGCTTATTAGCTTCTGCGATAGCACGAAGCAATTCGATATGATGTTCATTATCACGCTTAATACTTTCATCATAAGCTTGTTTTAAGACAAGTGCACCAAGCAATCCACCAGTGAGTAAATTATTGTCCATCATCATTCTCATTTGAGAGTTGTTTTTGTATAAGTTCTCTTAAAAGAGACTTTCCAGAATTACCTTTTGAGTATAATACGACCATTTGACCGGGTTTGCAACCACCAGCAAGTATTTCATTGATCGACATCATGGCATCAACCATAACTCGCCTACTTTCTTTCGTGACAGACTCATGTACTTGTGGATCATATAAATGGAAGCTATTGGTGTTCATATTATTCCTAGTAATAAATGGCTAAGTAAAATCTCCACAAGTGTAAAACCTTATGATGACCGTCATAGTACGTCGAATAGTAACCAAATAATTTTTTGTTCGGTAATTTGTTTCTACTACAATATCCGCAAGTCACTTCACCATATCTAAGTATGTAAAATAACTCTTTCAATTAACGGCCCCAACGATCTCTATGGCGCCTATCATGCCTGTAATTTCGATGATTGTCAAATCTATAGTTGTATTGATATTCGTAGCGATATCTATAATTACGAGGATAATTGTAATAACCATATGGCCTATAATATCGTTGCCCATAATATGGATAACTTCGATAATAATTATATGGTGGTCTGTAATAACCGTTATAATAGCCATGGTTGCTATAGCGATCTACTGCTACCACAAAGTTCCCATTATCATAAATCAATCTTACATCACTATCCGCCTTAACGGTGCCAGCGAACAATGATGCTACCAACGCAAAGATTACTAAAAATTTGTTCATGGTATTCTCCTAATGAACTTATAACTATTTATGATCTAAAAGGCTTTAAATCCCGAATCATTTTATCTTTCATATCTTGTTGAAGTTTTTCTTTAAACAGTTGAATTTCACCTAAAACCGTGTTACCAATTATAGCTGGAATATTATTCCTGATTTCAGAATACTGCATGTCCTGCAAATATTCAACAGAGACATACAATTCCACTTTGTAATATGGTTTGAAATCCGATTCATTGATCAATAATTCTACATTATTCTTCATGAATTTTATACTCTATTTCATTAGCATCAATTAATTTTACCCAGAACCTGATGCTCTTTGTAATCTTTTTCTTATTAATTACTGGTATCGATTCCTTCAACCACAAAAAAGTAATGCTATCATATGCTGGTGAACCCTTTTTGATATAAATTCTATCAATCTTTAATAAAGCATCTATGGGTAACTCACATCGTGTAAGTTTATTTGGTTCATAGTAGCTAGGTCTTGGAAGACCTAGATACTCTCTCAACCCTGTGTTTCGATATTCGTCATAATAATTAAATGCCCATTCTGACGTTAATTTTAATACTGTGCCTAATGGCGGAATGAATAGTTTCATTTCAATCTAATCCTAACCAGTGTTCCCATCCTTCAGTACCGAAGAAATCATCATTTCCTAATGGGTCAAGGAAGTTATCCTGAAGATATCCTAAAATGATATCAATGTCAACCTCCGACCCATCTCTAGAAACTTCCATAAATTTCTCGCCTATTAGCTTGAGGACTTCTCTCTGCTTCTTCTCTTTGAGATCGGTTAAGTTCATGATTTATAGCTTGGTTATATTGATTTTTTGTACCTGAGAGATAAGGTAATTATCCTTCAACTCATAAACTCCAAGTCTGAAGTCCTCTTCGAAACCTTCACAATCTTCTTCAGCATAACGCCGAATAACATTCTGGATTTCATTCTCCCCGACGTTTACTTCGACCACATTTTCATCTTCGTAATCGAATATCAGAAACTGTTTTGGTTTTTGAATGGTTTCTGATTTAGTATTTTGTGCTTGATCACGCAGGGTGATATACGCATCATATAGTTGCTTTACTCTTACAGAAAAGCTCTTTTCGGGACAATTCCAATTTTTAAACAAGCTATCAGGCCCGTGTACAATGGCAGAGCCGTTTTCATCTATTACTAAAATACTGCCATTATCTAAAAAATCAAATCTACTAAAGTTCATTATGGATTTTCCTTGATCTTATTTAAACAGGCTGGCGATTTCATCAATTTCCATCGCAGTTCTGGTGTCTTCACTGACCAACTTCTTAAGTTTCAGTTCAGCGGCTTCCAATTCCTTCTTCTTGGATTCCCAAGATACTACGCTTAGACGGGTTTTGAAATCATCACACCATTCGTCTAGAGTATATCCATTCCACTGCAACACTTTCTGTGGTACTGACAACATGTTTGCCGCAATATCATTGAAATTCTGTTTCAGCAGTAGATGCGACAAAGCTTCAACCAATTTCTGTGGGTCCACGATAGTATTGATATTGAAAAAATCATTATTATCATACTTGAACACACCATTAGTCTTATAACTAATTCGTGGCTTCTGGCCTAGTGCTTCTTTCTTAGAAGCAATGGTTTCCAGAAGAGCTTTAATTTTATTATCATTGTTTGACATTTTATTTTCCTTTTAATTATCGAATTTTGTGGATTTTGCCATATTCATTATGGGCAATTGCTTGATATAATTTAAGATTATTTAATTGTGTACTGAATTGATCTTTTGGCAGTTTATGATAATCATAAAAATAATTATAACTATCTCGTGTTGGGCGTACACATAACACCTTATAACCGTCAATCATACATTCAATCCTACAACGAATATTGATGATATCATCTTTAATTCCGTTATAGTCAAATTCATAATACTTTCCATCTTTACTTGAGAAGTAACCATAGCCCATAACTCTCGTATGTCCGTAGTGATTTACAATCTCAGGTACGACCTCTTCAAATGTAACTTTGGTTACGGGAGACCCATAGAATGACTGTTTTAATTTCTCATATTCTTCAGCAAAGTCTGAAGAAATTGCATCAGACAATTTGGATGCAATTTTTGTAAATCCTGTTTGAATCCAGTACTTTCCTGCCTTATCTTTATCAGTATGAAGGAATACGTGTTTCTTTCCTTTATTCACTTGTTGATAAGCGGTGTACTTATCATTATCAAAGCCATAATCAGTTTCAAATTCGTAGTAATCCTCTCTGCCCAGATAAAGAACATTTTCCATGTCCTTATTCATGTAGACGCATCCGGGGATCATGTCACTCTTTGAAACCTTTGATAGCTTATGATCTGTGAAAACCTTTGATGACTGATATTCAACTGATTCAGTTGGGAGAAGAATTAGATTAGTACCATCCCACGCATACACAAATTCTCCCTCAAGACCCTTACCCTTCGTGGAAGTACATTCCTGAAGGATATAAAGAAGATTTTCTACAGAAATTTCAAATTCAAACCCACGCGGATCATACACGCGAATGTGGGCCATGCGATGATTCCAATCGCTACGATAATCGCCAACCTTCTTGTTTAGAACAAAACCAGAAGTGGGTTCGTTCGGAAATTCCTGTGCATCAATCTTATGATCGCGCCAAGAGTCCCAACTCTTTTCCTTGCGGAGCACACCCTTCTCATCATAATAGATGATGTACGCCAACATTCCAGTATATGTATCAGAGCGCTTATTGAATCCGACTTTGATGGTCTTTGCGATGTTTAACTTATTATTGGACATGATGTATTCTTTGTTAGTGGTGGTAGTTGTGAAGACTATACTATCTTATGCTACAAGCGTCAAGTTATTTTGACACTGGTACTTGCAGCATCCCTTTGAAGTCCATCGGAATGATAATAGTATTAACTTTACCGTCACGTACAGCCTCTGCAATCGTTACAGTGGCAGTTGCCTGCATATAACCTACTGCACCAGCATTCGCGTTCAAAACTGCAATACGCTCAGCTTCCTTGCGTGCTGTGTCAACTTCTACTTCCTTTTGTAAGAAGCGATTCTTAGCCTCAACTAAAGCATTAGCAGATTCAATAATCTTGTCCGCTGGAAGAATATTCTTCACTAATACCTGTTGAATTAGAATAGACTCGGCAAGTCCTTCTGCGGCAAGAGAATCTATCATACTTTCCTTAATCTCTTGTTCAATGGATGCGCGATTATCACTCATTTTCAGTGATTCATACTTACGAGCAGATTTGTATGCTGCATTGCGTGCAACCTGATGAACATAATTATACATCAATAGAATGTCTCCATCTTCACTGACAGCGTGGAAGCTACGATTCTTGTCAATATAAATGTCTGCAACTTGCGAAATATTTAGACTGTAAATAACAGCCATGTCAAAATCTTTTACTGTGCTATTGTCGGATGCGAGCGGAGTCATATCTTTAACTTCTACTTGAACATCTTTCGTAGGAAATGTAAGTACATCACCAATCAAATGTTGATTGAATGATCCCGGTACAAGCTCATCAGTTTTAACTTGCTTATCAAATCCTACACGGACGCCTACTTCACCAGTTTCGATACGGGTACAGCCGACAGCGAAAGCTGAGATGGCAATTGCTAGGGACAACTTTGTAAGTTTATTCATTGGTCTTTTCCTTGATTAGTTAAAATAATGTAACGAAGAGGTATAGCGTGATACTTGTTAATGCTGTTACAATCAGTGCGTATGTCCACTTTTGATTTGTCCTGAGCTTTACATGATACACGTGCTTGGCTACATAGTCAATACCGAAGAAGAATACACAGAAGAATGCAACGATTGTTAGAATAATTTTGATCATGTTATGTCCTTATTACGAGCAACTGTGGCATGTTCCTTTGTGAACCTTTTCACTATCTGGTGTTGGCACTACGCCACGTTTAATAATTTTCATGATTTTCATGATTTTCTAATCTCCGAATCTCTGTGTGGTACTTTACGACGATTAAAAGCGCCATCGTCTATGACGTGTCTGACAATCTCTAAATCAAGACCATCAATATAATCACCATCGATAATACAATCCAATAATTCTTGATAAGGGATTGTATAACGTTCTCCATCTACTACAAATTCCACCCTGAGTGATTCGTCATATGAATGGTTCTTTGTAAGTTCGAAATCGTCCTTCTTTGATCTATCTGTACAAAGTTCCATATATGATACACACATACAATCTACCGTATATCGAGCATGCTCAGAGAACCAATTAAAAATTTTTAATAATTTTTCATTATCCTTGATCTTGTTAGAATTAGATTTAGGCTTAGAATCCTCTTTCTCTTTTTTACATGCATCCGATCTTGAGTCATAAATCACCAATTCCACTTTTTCGCGAATAACATCAACCATGCGAGATCGCAAATGCTGCGCGATAATATGCACATTTTCTATAACTTGTGCAGTTGTATGTTTAGAATGAGAATAGTGCATCGTGGCATAACACTTCACACCTTCACCTAAACAGATGTCATTTTCGATGCACGAAAATATCCAACCAGTCTCTTCTACGATAGGTTTAAGCTCTGAAGCTTTACCAAGCATTGTGACATGGCATTCATAATATTGTTTCATTTGATAGTGTTCTTTTGTATGTGGACACAAACATAGTAACAAGCATAAGACGATATGTCAAGAACGAAAAAGGCCAGCGCAAGCTGGCCTTTTTCTGAATCACAATAAGTTGCTAAAATGGTTCGAATAGCTTTCGCTATTTTGTCCGGGTTTGAACCAGACTCGCGATCCGATGATTAAGTCGAACGTTTCTCCAAGGTAAACCAGATTAATCGACTGTGAAAAAAAACTGAGGACAGTGTGGGATTCGAACCCACGGCCCCTTTCGGAGCTTCACTTTTCAAGAGTGACGTGATAAACCTGACTCCACCAACCGTCCGTAATACATTACCAGTAAGTTATCAACAATCAAATGCGAACCGACGCTAGTGTTGGATTCGAACCAACTAATTCCCAAATTTTTGGCGGGAAGATAATGATCATCTATCGACTGATAAATTCAAAATTATTGTAGTAAGTTATTCGTAAGGAATTATGGGCACGCGGCCCAATTCACCAATTGAAAGATAATCCTTAGCAGATCGACTACAAATTCTATTTATATGTTTGCCAATAAGTTTTAGTAAAAGTTTTGGTGCCATACCCAAGGTGGGATTCGAACCCACAGTCTTTTTTAAGATAATCTTCTACAAATCGACTGACAATTTTATTCTATTTATACATGTTCAAGTAAGTTAAACAATGAAAGATGTTTTGACGGCTGGCTAACCACTTGCCTACCAGTTCTATTTCTAGTACCCGGATGGGATTCGAACCCACGTGCTGCTGTTTGCTTGATAACCTTTACATCTTCGACTTAAACAATTTTATTCTATTTAGTACATTCTACACTTTTGTTTTCTTGTTGTCAACTACTTCAATCCGTTCCAACATATCAATCCACCATTGTGGGTCTTTTGTTTCGCGCCATCTACCGTATGGTCCACAACCCCATTGACATGCACATCTTGGCCATGCTCCATGTTTCTTAACAAATTCCACAATCCACTTTTCGGTTTCATCTATTGATTTACCGCAGTTACGATCACAATACAGCATATCAATATGTTTTCCTTGGCCAATCCAAATCCTCTGCGATTAGCCTAGCATGTTCGATAGAATCTGCCAATACCGTTTTCCAGTTTCTACCCCAATGACTATCTAGTCCACCTTGAGAAACAAAGAAGTCATACTCTTTTACAAAATATTTACCACCATCATTTTTAAATACTTTATACTTATCCATAATGTACTCTAATTTGGAGTCTCGTGAGAGAATCGAACTCCCCTAAAATCCGGGTTGCAATCGGATACATAGCCACTCTGTCAACGAGACATTATTAATTCAGTAAGTTTTATTGACGGTTATGGGAGTTTTCATAATAGTTGATAACCCATAGTTGTCCTTCGACTGAATATTCTTACAATTCTATTTATGTTTTCTTAAAGTGCTTTTTAAGCACGTCAATCATGTTGCTATTATTAAAAACAACACCTAATACATAAGATGCTACAGTTCTTCCAGTTTCAATTGGACCGTCCCACGATTTATAAGCAAAACCATACGGTTCTCCCCATTCTTCAAGTAAGACCTTTTTAGCATCTTCAAATTCATCATCATTAAATTTCCAGACATTAGCATCAACAATGATACCATTGTTCCAATTTATAATTACGTATTCTTTCTCTGGATCATCGTTTCTAAGTAAATTAAATGCGATAGCCATGATGGTCTCAATAACGCTTAATCGTAATTTTTGGCTTAGTACTAATTTCAATTTCAATTGAAGTTGCCTTGTAAACTATAAAGTCTACATCATCTTCGGTATACTCATTTTCGTCCAAATATCTTTGAACTTCATCTTCAATTTCATTGAATTCAATTGCTTCTGCTACAAGTTCACCATTATTAACATCCATAATGACATACAATGAACCGTCATCATCTGCTGATACAGCAGCACAGCTACAGCTATTTTTCTTTGCCATTTTACAATCCTTTTTTTTTTGTTTTGTTTTAGAAAGATCATTTTATGAGAAGAGTTATAAATGACACCCTCTTTACTTATCAAATCTTTATTGCGTTTTCAAGCTCTTTTGCGTTGCTGAACCAGCCATTTTCAAAATCTGACCTGCGTCCATCAAAGGTGAAGCTAATGAACCACTCATTTCCACCAATGTCAAACTTCTGCCAAGACCCTCTTTCAACATCACAATAATTATAATCAATTAAAGGCAGATTCAACTCTTTTAAATAATCTACTATTTCATCCGTAGCTGGGATGATATCTAGAGGAAAATAATCCACATTTTCTTCCAAAACTTCTCGAATATCATCCTTATCACTATTACACAAGAAATATTCTACAATTAAGGCCAGACATACTCTTGCAGAAACGGACATGTTGTATTTAGTACAAATTTTTCTGATGTTTACCAGAATGTCATTCATTCTGTTCCACTCGTACTGTCTGACATTTTCCATCAATCAGTGGATATCCACAAGTAGTTGATATGAGATAAAAAACGTACATCATAACCGCCATCAACACAACCCCGATTCCTGCTCCGGCCATCGCAGTATATTTTTCTGTTTTAGATCGCCATTTCATTATTGAGTCCCTTTCATGTTTTGTATCTTAACCATTTCTGTAGGTTCTGTCAAGGTCTTTCCTGTTCCACCACATGCGCCACATTTGGGGCTACCATTGTGATCATATCGTCCAGATCCATTACATGCGTTACATTTTTCTAACTTTCTTCCATGATTTTCTTGATAAGCTTTTCTACGCTCTTCTTTTCTAATTTTATAATTATTTTCAAACATGATTACACCTTTTGTAATTTTTCTAATTCTAGCTTAAGATCTTGTATTTTCTTAGCTTTGTTATAAGCTTTATAAGATTGTACCGATTTATTATATTCTTCCAATGCGTTGGAATACTTTTCATCAAATTCTTTTAATTCTTTGTTAAATTCTTCATCGGATTTTTCCAACACAACGTGGAATTCCATAATAGGATAATAATGGTCTTCAATTAATGATATTTTTATTTTATCTGGAACTATATTAAATGTTTTGGCTAGTTCATTTACAGCCGTATTAATTTCACTAAGCCGAATATCGCTGTTATGAACAGAATAATCATCATAATGTTCGTTTTCATAATCTTCAAATAATTTAATATCATTATCTGAATATCCACGATACATATAAAAGAATTTATGACTAGTTTTTTCAGGTTTTTTAAACGTTGGCTTAATTGGCTTTTTCATAACCAAAATTCCTTGTGACATTTATAATTTCATTAGGTACAAAATATACTTCGGCACTTTCAAAGACTCTACAAAAGTTGTGCTCATCTTGATAATAAGAATTTTCTGGAGAACCCAGCAAATCTACAACGATTTGATAATAAGAATCACTAACATAGTGAGAGAAGTTCTGCTCGTCAGGAATATCTTCAACCGTGTGACCAAGATCGTACTCTTCTACGATTTCTCTGGCTACTGACGGATGTCGTAAAAGAACTTTATCAACATATTGAATAAGCAATTCGTCTTCGACACCTTGATTACAAAAGCGCTCATCATCAGAATCGAAACCTTTAAGGAACTCTAAAAAGAATAGAACTTTTTCTTTAGAAAGTCCATATAGTGTAATTGTCTTTGGCGAATCGCCATCGTTTTCCCAAGAATCTACAACTAATTGAAATCCTGCACTAATATTTTTATTCATGACGTTATCCTAATAATTCATTGATGTGATTTTTGATATAAGTTGCTCCGTCCTTGAACTCATAATATCTTTCGCCTTCAGCTACTATATCAAGTAGTTCAAGTTTTAACAACCTCAAAAGTTCTGCAAGCTGGTCATCATAGATAGACGACCAATCAATCTCTGCGCCAGCAGGCTTCCAAGGTTCATCTGACCAAAAACAAAATCCCGCTTCTTCCGCTAACTGTTTGATTTTATTGTTCATTTTAATTCTACCTGCGCTGTAATTCCCATTCGTTTAAGCTTAAACTGCTTTGTTATAGCTTCTTCGTGTGTGTCATAAAATTTATGAACCTCATAATCTTTTTCGAAGTCCCACCACGAAACGATCCATCTAACTTTCTTCTTTGACATGGTCGGCCACCTTTCATTTCCATTTTTCATATGCTATCATTGGCATCTAATTCAGTCAAGGAACGTACATGTCCATGAAGATAGAATCACTATTCGAAAGTCCGCCACAATTTACACCTGATGGACAACATTTTTGGGACAATAGAGTTGCGGATGCTTTACAAAATAAATCATATGTTTACTATGTAAATTTGTTACCACATAGAGAAATAATTCGAATTACGTCACTAAAACAATATGATGAATTAGCAAATAGTAAGGAGATTTGGGGCGATGGTACAAAACATCAGGCAAGACGAATTATAATTACAACTAAACAATTAATTTAAAGGAATTTAACATGCATTGGGTACTACAGGAAAATTTGTTTAACGAACAAGGATTTAGGGACGCTCTGGACGTTTTTGAAAGGTTTAAGATACCATATTCTTTACATAAGGTTGTGCCGTTTGTTGGTGAGCTAGAGCCTGACATTAGTCCAGATGACAATGTGATCTGCATGGGTTCTTACTCTATGCGCCACATTGCTAAGAAGAAGGGTTGGTATCCCGGTGTGTTCGATCTAGAACCAGTTAATTTTAATGAACAAATGAAGCATTGGGGAAAGCACATGCTCAATGCTGATGCTGTTGTGTCAAGATTTGCTGATGCTAAGATTGTAACAGGAAAAGCATTCCTACGTCCAATTGAAGATTCCAAAGTATTTGCTGGAAAAGTATTTACAGATCAAGAACTTACAGAATGGCAGCATAGTATCATTACTATGGGAGATGACTATGGTTCTTCTATGAATGGTGACACACTGATACAAGTATGCCCGGTCAAGGAAATCTACGCAGAGTATAGATACTGGGTTGTGGACGATAAAATCGTAACCAAGTCCATGTATAAGCGTGGTGGGACGGTTCATTACTCCAGTGACGTTGATCATCGATTTGATAAGTTTGTGTCATCACTAACTTCTGGACCGTTTTCAGTAGATTATTGGCGACCGCATGATGCATACGTGATAGACGTTTGTGACACACCAGATGGTATCAAGGTGGTCGAATTGAATACACTCACAAGCGCGGGGTTCTATGCGGCCAATATGACAGACCTAATCATGGCACTAGAAGATAAGTTTAGTAGAAAAGAACCTAGAAAAGATATTGGCGGTATTATTACTTATAAAGTGCAACGCAGTATGGATAAAGGATTCTTTTATTGTCCATATAACCCATTTGTGCCAGTTGTAGAAAAGTTACCAGAACCTGAGCCTCCAACTCAAGAGATGATAACTATGTGGATTGATGGTGTTAAAAACAATGATCCACAGAAAGATGCTTATATAGAATTGTTGAAAAAACTCCCACCATTCAGTTAAATATAATTACTGCGTGAAATGGTATCTTGGTGGACTGACAATTGTTGTTTTATCATCTTCACGATATCATTAAACAATCCTTGAAGTCTGTTCATATTTGTAAAAATTCTAGACTTGTGAAAGTTCTTTTGCTCAGGGTCTTTTAATTTTGCAACCAGTGGAACAGCACGTTGTGCGGCTTCAAGGCGTTTCTTAGCAATTTCAAATGCTTGGGTCAAATCCATATCTTCTGGTAAATTTGTAACAGGAGAATCTGTAGTATTGAATGATGCTTCATTTAATATATTATTCAATTGTTCAAGCATGACTTGCTGTTGAACATCTTCCATGCTATTGTATATTTCGCTAAGTAATTTCATAATTATTTTCCGTTTTACATATTTATAAAAGATAGGTGCTATGAGAATTTTTTCAAAATTTATTGACTACTACGATAAAGTTCAGGCATTTGGTGCTGATGATTCAGTCGTGTATATTAGAAATCGTGAATATACTAATGACTGTGGTATCGACCTACAAGATACTAGATCATATCGCGATAAGTATACATGGAAAAAGTATAAATCTACACATGAAATGCAAAGGGGAGCAATTATTTTCTGTGGCAAAATATATAAATTTGTACAGCTACATTGTGGTAAGGCTGAGTATTCTTTCAACCCTTATTCTTTCCCTTATACAATAGCATATGATTACACCTCTATGGTAGAGGCTCTGAAAAAATTATGTGAAGAAACTTATCCAAAAAACCCAGAAGCACTATATAAAAATACTATCATAGATTTTCCAAACGAAGAGTTTTTTAAAGTTTTGGATACTAACCTAAATATCGAAAGAAAATGTCCAATAATCTATCAGAAAAGTGGTTCAATTTATGAAGATCATTTAAAAACTGATTATAATTCTATGTTAAACCCTTGTCTAAAGTACTATGATTTTTTTAAAGTGAAAGATCCATTCACAGCCTATATGGAGTTGGATATGTACCTATCTGGCGTTTTGGGTAATTCTGGCAATCCCATGGTTAATATTAGTGACAAAGATAAAGTTTATAAACACGGTTTCGACCCCGAATATGGATTTAGAAAGAGAAAAAATGAAATTTAAATTTATAAGTCATAATGTATTATATTATATTGGAATGATGACAACCATTCTAGTAACAGTTTTACTTGGTTTTGCGATTTATATTAATGGGTTAGTAGAACCGTGGATCACCTTACTTTTTATGAATTTCCTTGGATATTTACTACTTTTATACATCTACATATCCGAGTGAGTTGACATTCAAATTTTTCACGTCTACAATTGAAGCACAACATAGGAAGCAACAAATGACATACCAAGAAATTCGTGACATTATTAATAATACCACAGATACCAATGAATTGCAAGATATCATCAATCAGTTATCAGAAGCTCTAAAGAACGTTAAGTAAATGTGTGGAGAAAATCGGGTCTTTCGGCCCGATTTTTTATATGGTAAATCTAATCATTACTCCAGATCAAGAAACTGATAATTTTCCATCACGTTTAATATTACCATTCAATAATGAAGAGGATATTAGACTTGCGATGGATACTATAATTGAAATTACTAACGCTGGCGTTACATTTACTACAAGATTGACAGAAAATCTGATGGATGAAGAATGCAAACTGTAAGAAACATATACGCAGAAGTATTGCTACTCATAGCTTTTTTCGTTCCTTTTTGTTTTATAACATATCAACTTATAGATAATACCATCAATGGTACAATAGAATTTATCGATATTTTAGTACTAACTTTCGATTTATTTCTAGCGGCGAGTATCTATTTACAAATTTCAACAATTAGGCTTTATATGTGGTCTATCAGGAAAAAATCCCATGACATGACAGGTAATTAATGCTGGGTCTACCTTTCTCCCGGAAGCATCTAATATTTTACCTTCCTCGTCAACAATGAACCCTATATCCGCTATAAATTTTTTATATGCCTTGCCGTGATTTTTCTTTTCTACAAAAACTTTAGTCTTAAAAAGCTCAAACGATTCTTGATATTCTTTTGCCAATTTGAATGTCATATCATCCTCGCTAACACTCAAATCACTATACATTACAACTTTAGGAGACAATGTTGTTTCTATCGTTACGGGCATGCTAGTTTGTGTAGGCTGCGTGTACATGACAACATTTTGATTATCTATAGGCAATGTATAAGGTATATCCTCTTGTTTTACAGTTCCAAAAATTATGACAGAGGAAATTATTACGATTCCCACTATTATCCATGAAATACCCATGACACCTTGTTTGGCTCGTTGACTCATCAACATTTAATTTCAATGCCTTTTTAAAACTATTTATCTATAAATAAAGTGAATATATGAGCAAAAAATCAATGAAATTTATTTTAATAATGTTATTAATGATCTTATCTAGTTGTCGCTCATCAGTGGAGATAGACTTTACAAAAGAGGTTATCGCATGCACAAACATATACGATTTACAAGATGACATTATATATTATGAAGAAAACAAAAGTTCTTTTGAATCAATGAGCACTGGTGTTATACAATATACATATGTGGATGTATATCAAAATCGTAGAATGCTTAATGAATATGAATTAGAAAATTATGAGTGTACGCAAGTAACAAGTGCGGAAGAATATAATAAAATAGTGAACGATTAATGTTATTAAATTTTTCAAATGGTATAGTCCAAAGGCAACCCGTAACTCCTTTCCTAATCAAGAATGGAACTAGCATATCACTTAATAGTGCGACAGCACCTTTAATACTATCTTTCTCTCACGGATCATCAAATTATCTAACTATACACCCTGACATAATAAAGAGTGCATGGAAGGGTCCATTCAACAAAAATAAAGACGCATATTTATATGTAGATATTAATATTAATACAGCAAAGATAACATATGGCTCTACACCACTACCTCCTAAAGCTGGAGGAAAACTTCCTATCCATGCAGAAATAGATCAGAATTTCTTCGAATTCAAATCTAGAAAAATGTACATTAAACGTGCTGGGGTGAATTCGTGGAAAGAAGTAATAAGAGTATTTGTTGGTGAATATAGAAAAGGAGCTATTTTAAAGTGTTACGACATTGGATCTAATTTTAACTTAGCAACCAAAAACAATTCCGGTTTAATCCTATTTGATGAAAATAGACATCCAATTAAAAAAGACAATAGCAATGAGTTTCTAACCACCGAAAGTGAACTGACAGTTGAAAATGGGTATATTGGAAAAATAGATCAACATCTGAACATCACTAAATGTTTAGAGGCTATTCCAAAACATCATTGTGTGTCAATTGATACAAAGAATTACAAATATTGTAAATTGGCAAAAAATGGACTAGCGTGCACCGGAATCAACCAAAACGGGCATGCTTCCGGTGATGTTGTAAATTATGTCAAATATGGTTATCTATATGACGTTTTAGGCTGGGGGTTTTCGGGTTCACCGGGTTCTCCTTTATATCTAGGAGAACAAGCGAATATAAGCGAATCACCATCTAGGTATATCATACAAAGAGTAGGATTCATAATAGACGAATTCACAATTTTTGTTGATATTAGCGATCCTATAAAAACAATGTTTGATTTTCAAATGTCACCAAGCGTTACTCCCACATCTACCAATATTTCAGCTACAGTGACACCTACAGTGACACCATCTGTAACACCTACAGTGACACCTACAGTGACACCATCTGTAACACCTACAGTGACACCATCGGCTTCACCATCTGTGACAGCCACAGTGACACCATCGGCTT